>Ga0187784_10000077_pt1 | contig 57756 bp, 52 predicted proteins | sample 1015_SJ02_MP15_2_FD_132964 | JGI IMG/M metagenome (GOLD analysis project Ga0187784, IMG submission 132964) | Tropical peat soil microbial communities from peatlands in Department of Meta, Colombia - 1015_SJ02_MP15_20_MG | ecosystem: Environmental > Terrestrial > Soil > Wetlands > Peat | place...
GCAAGCACGGCGTATCCTGCCCAATTGTAACTTTCAGCATTAATGCCATTGATGCTTGCTAAACTCATTTCCTGAGCCGTTATTATATCTGAGAGAGCAAACGCCGGACTGATTGTAGCTAAAAGCATAAGCAAACCAAGGAGAAACGCAGATAGTTTAGTTAAGGTTTCCATAAAAATACAACCTTTCTCTTACCTTTAACTGCGATGTGAATATAACGGTAGGCCTTGATATAAAAATTTCTAGACGAATTGAACTGTGCCGCGCCACACTAACCACAAGCACGTACCCGCAAATTTGAGTAAACTCTCGCTTCACTTCTGTCGTTCAGTTCATAAAAAATTTAAGTTTTCGATTGAAAACAATTCGGTGAAAAAATATAATGCTTGTCCAGCGCATGCTAGCTTGTCCCGAAATCAAAAAGTGAAGACTATTATAGATTAATGATTTTAGTAAGCTAACCGCTTAGCATATAATCTGTAAGCGCTCTTTTTCCTGCGTGGTTATGTTCAAAAGTCTTAAATCTCCATAGCGCAGAAGTAGCCAAAAATATAGTGATCCCAGCCTCATTTTACCAGTAAAAATTATTGCTGGGAGTGCGACCGCCGAGTTGCACACTTGAAAGGATTCAAATCTGCGTTGAAGATAGAACCGCTGCGATTTGACGGGTTGAACGGTGCGGGTTACCTACAACTATTTGTGGCTTTCTCGTAACGCGTCTTCAGTCCTCTGCCGTTCATCCACGTTTCTGATGATGTCTATAAAAGCGATGGGTTGACCTGTTTTATCCTTTATCAGAGAGGTCGTCACCTCGACTTGAAATTCAGCGCCGTCTTTTCTTACAGCAGCGTACTGACCTAAGAATCCTTGGCCAGTTTCTAAACATTTCAAAGATTTTTCGGTCGCTCGGTTACGGTCGCGTTCGGCAATGAATTCGAGAACGTGTTTTCCCAAAACCTCTTCTCTACCAGATGCTCCCATCATTTTCAAAGTTGCACCGTTGACATAAGTTATTACTCCTGTAGGCTTACCTATGATTACTCCGTCGACTGATGTTTCAACCGCAAGAGAAAACAACCTCAACTCCTCTTCAGCTTTCTTGCGTTCAGTAATGTCTTTGGCGAAAACTGTGAATCCATTATCCATCGGGAACACGTTGAATTCCCACACTTTTGGTTCATAAAGACCATTCCATTCGAATGTTTTGGGTTCTTTCTTCACCATCGCCTCAGTCAAGTTTTTTTCCAGCGTTGTCCCGATACGGTCTGCAAAAACGACCCGTGCATTCTTACCCACCATTTCATTCCCGGTTAAACCGCCAATTTTCGCGAAGGTTTCATTACAGTAAGTCACGACCCAGTTTGCATCAAAAGCAAATATTGCGTCGTTAGTGCTGTTTATTATCGAGTTTATTGTTTTGTTGCTTTGTTTTAGCTTTTCTTCTGCCTTCTTGCGTTGCGTCGCGATTTTTATGCCATGAGCTAATTCGCCGTAGACGGTTTCAGGGGATCCTTGCTTGTTGTAGTAGCCGTCCGCGCCGAGGTTTAATGCTTTAATGGCTATTTCTTCCCTTCCTTTGCCCGTGAACAGTATGAAAGGGACGCCATTGCCGATTTCTTTGAGCTGTTTTAGGAGGTCTAATCCGTTTTTTATCGGCATTTCGTAGTCGGAAACAATTACATCGTAGCCTGCTGAATCGAGTTTCTCAAGAGCCTCCTCGGCACAATGAGCAAAATCAATTTTCAAGCAGTCATCCATGCTTAGCAGTATTTGTTTTGATATTTCTAAAACGGATGCATCATCATCAACCAGTAACACTCGTATTGAGCCGGCTTCATTTTTAAGCGCTAAATCCAACATGTATAGCCACTGCTGTGCCCCTCTCGTATTGCATGTTTTGCTAATAAGGTGTTGTGAATAGGAAGAACCGACAAACAAAATAGGCAACCCAGTGAGAGGGGGCTTAGATTAAAAAATTGGAAACCACGCCTTGAGCTCATGGCGTTTGGTATGCGGCTGTTTTCTCAGTTTCTCGGTTTTGTGTTGACATTAATTTTCAGGATGCGCGCGCTATGCTAAGCTATCGAGTCATAATAGAAAAGGATGAAGATGGCGTTCTAGTCGGTAGAGTTCCCGGCTTGCCTGGATGCGCCACCGAAGGCAAAATGGGGTCAGAACCACGTTTTGAAACTTCGATTTTTCCGATTTTCTTAGGTTGGTATAGTCTAGAAGAGCGCGCTTTAAACGTGAATTTAAACAACTTTTCATGGATTCTCACTCTTTAAACTAAATTTTAGAACAGCAACTTTTTGAAAGAGCAAACAAGACATAAACTTTGCTTGGGAAAAGGTCTATTTGCTCAAGTTAACGGTTTTTCGATGCCTTCTAAAAAGTAGTAGACCTACGCTAATGCATGTTACCGCAACTGGAACAGCTATAACGGCAATTATGACTGTGCTTACAAAGATTTCAGCCTGTGGCTTTTCAATCGTGAAATTGATTGTTTGACTGGCTACGTTTCCATAGGTATCATTTGCGAAGATTGTCAGGGTGTGGAAGCCATCAGGCAGATTTGCAATTGTAGTGTTACCAGTAAGTGTACTGTTCTGTTTTCCATCAAGGCTGTAGCCGATCCAACTTACATAATTGCTAACTGAGAAAACTAAAGCAACACTCGATTCATTATACCGCGCATTTTTTGGTGATAAAACCGATATATCCAAAGAAGATAGTAAAACGGAAGAAATATTATAAGCGTAAAGGTCTCCCTCGTATGGAACATATAGAACTCCGTTTGCATAAGCAAAGGACAAGTTAATTCCACCGTTTTGATTAGTCCAAAGCGGATAGGTCCAAAGTTGCTCACCGTTTGTCACATTTAAGGCGTAGAGGACATCGCCATTGACAGCGGCACCAGCAACGCATACTTCGCCATCGATAACTACGGGGGAAGATTCTATCTCGAAAATATTTGAGCTCCAGATTTGGGCATTATCTGAAGCATTAATGGAATAAAGTGTGTTGTCGTACAATTGAGCGCTTATGAAAACCTTATCTTGTCCAACAACGGCTGCGGTGCTGCTAACGATATCGGCAATAATGTTGCTGTCAATGTCTAATCTGTTACCGTTAGTTGCGTTTAAAGCAAAATATTCGCCAGCTTCATTATTGATGTAAACTATTCCGTTGGCAATCTTAGGGGAGCTATCGATCCATAAACCTGTATCGTAATGCCAAAGCTGGATGCCTGTAGTAGCGTTGATGGCATATACGTAGTAGTCACCACTCCCAATGAAGACCACCCCGTTGGAAAAAACTGGAGCCGTATAAAGCGTCCAAAAGGAAGAACCTAATATGCAATGCCAAAGTTCGGTACCGTTTGCAGCGTTAAAAGCATAAACGCTGTTATCAGAGGAGCCGATGAAAACAACTCCGTTAACCATTGGCGAAGCATAACTTGGATGACTTATTGGGGACTTCCAAATTACATCCCCTGTGGAAGCGTTCACAGCGTAAACGTTGATAATTGAACCAATGTACACCATTCCGTCGGAAACGGTTAGCGAAGGAGCAAAAGGGGAGAAAGTTTGAACCTCCGATGAAGAAATCCCGAAATAAGCATTAAAACTCCATAAAACATTCGCATTTTCAGCATCCAATGCGTAGACGGTGCCATTTTCTGTGCTCAAGTAGATTACGTTTTCGGCAAGGGATAAAGAATGCACTAAATCATTTGAAGAGTTCCAAAGGAGTGTACGAGAAAATGCAGCAGTATTGTCTCTTGTTTGAGCAATTGCAGGTTTAACCTTCAGTAAACTTAGGGATGAGAAAGCCATTATTAGAATAAGGAATAATGCAACATTTTTGCCCATTCTAACCATACTTGCTATTGATTACATTGAGGCGATAAAAAAGTTCTTGTAAAAGTTTCTTGACTAAGATCGGTCAAAGTTTCTTGACATTGGGCAACGTCCAAATTGGCCAGCTCACATTTTGAAACGGTTGAACACTCTTAGGAAGTTTCTGGGGGCGGGGCCATCTTTGAATAGAAGGGTCTCGTTCTAAAGTGTAGAATAAATAATAACGGTTCATTCATCTCTGAAAAGGACTAGCGTTAAGGGATAACTTACGTAAATTTTCGCACGCATGCTTGAACATAACCCTTGAATTCCAAGAAGGCATTATCCAAACTTCTCCCAAGAGGATATCAGACAAAGCTAGCCATAAGTATTCGCATTACTATACAACTGAGCTTTTCTGCCAAAAAACAAGCCTAATTCTAAGGCTTTTGACCACTAATAGTGAAATTATACTTGGGTTTGATAAATATAAAAATGAAAAAAGGAGGATTTGAAATGCCTTCTAATAATAGTATAGTACGTCAATTGTTGTTCCTGTTCCCAAGTTATACCAACTTGGATTAGTGTAGTGATACGTGCCGTCATAAGAGTCGTAGGCTTCAATAAAACCGCCAAAGCCTTGGAAGTTAAGATAATTCGATCCTGCTGGTTCACTGATATAGATTGTGTTGTAATAGTGGTCATCGCCGCCTATATACAAAAATTGATTAACTGCGGTTTGATATAATGGGGGTCCAACAGTTGCACCAGAAAACAGGTTCAAAACCATTTTTGCAGTCGACCCGGGATGAGTCGGACTGGACTTACTCTGATTTTGGATGATTTGGCGGATGTCTCAAAAACGGTTGAATCTTCACTGAACAAGTTGAAGTTTAAGGTTTACCCGCGCCGGAGAATTCTTCATTACTCTTAGTTGCTAACGGGAATAGCGACTTTTTACGTCTTCCTAGTTGTCACCTTTTGGATAAAAGTATCCTGAGTATGCATTTCGAGCATCTTTCATGATCGGCGCAATTCTCGCAACAAGTTTGACCGCGCTTGTTTGCGTGAAAAAATGGGCTTGGCTACACGTGGCTACATAGAAATCTGTTTCCTGCGCTGGTGCAACAATATGCAAAGTATCGTCTGAGGCTAACTGTGGTTGAGTCAACGAAAAAGAAAAAGGAAGCTGGAAGTTTCTTAAGCTGGTGGAATTTCTCGGCAGGCTAAGTCGATGTCGATTCCTTGGCGTTTTCGGTAAGCTCTGATTGCCCAGTAGAGTACGAAGCCAATTAAGAAGGGTACGAAGGCTAAGATTGCGAACAGCGGGTAAGATAGCAGTCCGTAGATAGGCCAAGCGAGGAATTCGTAGGTCAGTATACCCATCCATACGACTGATATGATTCCGAAGATGACTATAATCGGGAATCCTTTGATTTCAATCTTTGCCGGCGATGAATTGTAGAGTTCTTTCCTACGCCAGGGCAGAACTATTCCTGAAATGCCAGGTAACAGCATGCATGCTAACGCAGGTCCAAGGATGAGCATCGCGTACATTCCGGCGACTAACGTGGAGTTCACTGAGTTGATACCAACTTCGAAGGCTAGCGCTATTTCGTATAAGACAATTGACACGATGATTGCGAAGACTGGTGTGTGGTACTTGGGGCTTACTTCTGAGAACTTATCTGGTGCTAATCTGTCGATGGACCATCCGAACACGTTCCTCTGTATCTGGATCGCAATTACGGGCAACATCACCAAACTAGAAATCCCGAATGTCATTCCCAGCACAATTATGGCACCCAAGATCGGGTTTTGTGCTGCTAAACCGAAGAAGTATGTGACAATCCACGTTAATCCTCCGGTAAATCCGCTGGGCAGTATTGCAGGCGTTGAGTAGGCTGCTGAACTCAGCGAGGAGACGAAGTTGTAGCCGACGCTATTTATGAAGAAGTAGAACATTAGCCCCATGAACACTAAATTGAAAATGCCAGCACCTATGATTGAGGTTAAGTTTCTCTTTACTGAGTTTGCATTCTTGATTTCGCCTGCGAAGTAGGCCGAGTAGAAGACCCACATTACGCCGCCTGCTAGGAACGGCAGCATGGGCACTAGCAATGGCAGAGATATGCCTAAGCTCGGTGCATGAAAGCCCGAGCTCGCGGCAGTTGAAATTACCGCTTGGTATGGGTTAGCTGAACTGGCTAAGGTGCTGTCGCTTGAGTGAATGAAATTGTTGAACAAACGGACGAATGTCGAATTGGACGTGAAAGCGAAAACGCCAACACCGATGGCAGTGGTTGACAACGTGATGAATTGCATGATGTTCACAGTTCTTAACAGGTTTTTGGTTCCTGAAATGGCTATGAGTCCGTAGATTACGTTGAGTATCGTTCCCAGCAACAATGAGTTCAAGGGTACTGAGACCCATGAGCCTAAACCCTGAAGCGCCGCGTTGTGTGTTTGATATCCTATCAGGTAGAACGCCGGCCCAAAACCTGTGTCCCAAACAAACCACAGTATAAAGCCGACCCACAGGGTCTGCAAGAATACCAGTGCGAAGTTGAATGCATATCCAAGCGATGGATGCAGGATTCTGCTGTTGAACACGTAGTCTCCGCCGGATCTAGGCATCGTCGCCACAAGAAATGAGTAGACCACTCCTACAGCAAGCGTTATTAGCACTAATGGTAGCGCTGCAATCACGTTGCCGCCTGGAAGACCAGTGATGTCTAACACGAAGAGTATGACCATGCCTGAGAACGCAGCTGCTGCGCCGTTGAAAAGGAAAGTATCCAAGAGCGTTGCTTCTCGCACAAGACCTGTTGCTTTCCGTTTGAAAACTTTTGGCTCTGTTTTTTGCTCCTCTGACATATTCTCCCCTGAACCTGTTTGCTTTCGATTTCTATTTAAGACTTTCCACAAACAGGATAGTCGTATCTTTGCAGCCATGGAAAAACCAATAAATTCTAGCTATCCCCCATTGCGGCAAACATTTGTCTTTGCTTTCTTAGCTTCAATTTTTTAAAAGAAGAGCAAAGCTGTAAAGTTATGAACATTTTTATATTCCAAGATTGTTATTCAGGAAGAGGCCAAAAATGCATGGTCGGAGGACTTAGTTCTTCTAGCCCAATCAGCAAGGACGAATCGTTAATAGCAGATGCACAAAAAATTGTTGAAGAAGCAGAGAAACGGAAAATTTCGCTGCGAATCCTGGGCGCTCTCGCAGTAAGGCTGCATACTCTTCAGCTGGAAAAACTGTACACTTCGCTTGATAGACTGGATGGGCAAAAGGACCAGTTTACCGACATTGACTTGATAGGGTACAGCAAACAAACCAGCGACATCTACGAGATGTTCAAAGAACTCAATTTTGTTGTGGACAAACATGTTGCTGCCTATTTCGGGAAGGTCAGGGGAATATGGTATCACCCGCAGAACATCTACCACATCGATGTCTTCTACGACAAACTACCGTTCAGCCACAATGTAGATTTCGGTTCAAAACCCGGAAGGGGGAGGCTCGAACTAGACTACCCAACCATCACGCTGGCAGATATCGTCTTGGAAAAAACGCAGATGCATCAGATCGGAGAAAAAGACATCAAAGACATCATCGTCCTCCTTATCGGCCATGAACTTGGAACCTCTGAGAAAGAAAACGTCAACTTGGCACGTATCTGTGAGCCTCTTAAGAATGATTGGGGTTTCTACTATGAGTTCAAGACGAACATGGGCAAGGTAAAAACGTTCGCTCAGAAGTATACTAAAGAAGGCAAACTTTCCGAGGCTGAATTGACGAACATTATGGCAAAGGTCGACAAGATTATGGCGCAGGTTGAGTCTGAGCCTAAATCTAAAGATTGGGTGAAAAGGGCCAAAATAGGCACTTCAAAGCAGTGGTGGACAGACGTAGAAGAGTACGAACGGTAAACCTCCGTTCTCAAAATTGCTTTTAGCCTGAAGTGAATTGGTGGCTTCTTATTGATTTTTCATCGATGTTAATGATGACCCCGTTTAGGATTCCCTCGGAGTATTGACTGCCTGGGTTAAGGCAAAGTGTTCTGCCGATTTTTGCAGAGCTCTTGCATTCGTGAATGTGACCGTGCAGACCAAGTAGTGGCTGGTGTTTTTCTATGGCTTTTCTTACCGATGTGCTTCCCGCGCCTATCATGGATGGTTGACCCAACCTGAAAACTGGTCTTAAGGTTGCGTCGAGCTCTTGGCATGTGTCCAACTCTGAGTTAATAGGTGGACAGTGAAAGTCAAAGATGCAGTTTTGCATTTTTTGCACTTTGCTTGCCATTGCCTCTATTTTTTCATATAGTTTGTCTTCGGGCAGTTCTCTAGGCGCCTTGAAGGGCGTGATGTTTGAGTATCCCGTGCATATCATTTCATGGTGTTCGTCAATTTGGACGACCTGATCTTCAGGATTGATAATGTAATCATAGCCTTTGAAGCAGTGGTCAATGAGGAAACTGTCGTCGTTGCCAGGCGTGATGTAGCATTTAATTTTGGCACCCTTAAGCCTCTCTTCGGCGATGCTTAGCCACCTGTCCAAGTTCTCCATCATAAGCTTCTGGAAAAGGGCGTCAATTTTCTTTTCGTCGTTCCCAATCTGTGCCATTTCCTCTTTTGTTGTTCTATAAGGATAATAACCTGAAAAGCGGATGGTTTTCTCTAACTCTTCCAGTTCTTTCTCGTCCCTGGTTTTTCTATCGATGCCGAGAAAGTTGACGGAAAATGAATCATCCGACTGTTTAATTATGGGCACAACAAGTTTCCCCGTGATGTCGCCCCCCATAATGAGAACGTTTGCCTTGTAAAATTTGGCGCAGTTGACAAATTTCATGAATGTCCGCTCAGACCCATGCACATCTGTAGCGAAAAATATTCGAGTGATCCCCATTCATTTCGCCTTTCCTAAACATGAGGTAGGGAGAATATATCTTTTTTTGAAAAAAACCGATATCGAAAGCAAACACAGGTTAAGATAGCTTATCATGTTAAGGAGTGAAATGTTTTGTTCTTGATTGATTTTTTTCAACTTTGCAGATCATCAGTATATTAAGGTGCACTGCGTAGCTAGTGGCATACTTTCTGAGAGAGGAGAGAACGTGTCAAAGAGGAAACACGAAAAGGAAGAAGAGTCAAGCGCGGTTCCAAATCACATGCATTGTTTTGGCTGCGGTAGATCTATGCCTTACAAAGAAACGGGCGACCCTTTCTGCAGTGACGAATGCAAAACATCTTATGAAAAGACCACTGGGAAAAGGAGGAGAGTTTTGCTGGTCTGTTTAGCGTTGCCTTTAGCCGTGGTAATAATGCTTATCGTGGCTAGAGCGCTGCATTTTATTTGATAAACTTTCTCTGCTTTCAAGCGATGGATAATGGCTGTTTAGTTAGTCGCATATGTAACAGCTGAGATATTGTGTCGATCTATGAGCCGTTTCATCTGCCGCATGGTTAAGAGCAGGGCGTTGTTGACTATCGTGTCGATGTCTACGCCAAGCCTGGCTGCGCTGTCTTCAAGCTTTAGGTAAAAACGTTTGTCGACTATTATGGTTGCGAATTTGGTGTTGGAGTAACTAGTGAGGTTTGCCACTCTTTCAGGTGGCTCGGAGAGCAGTTGCTCATCGGCAGTTGCTTGGCGTGCAACCCCATTTCCCAGTTGTTGCTCTTGGATTTTGTGTCCTCCGAGGCCGGGTCTAACTTTGAGATCGATGGAAGCGTACTTCATGACCCATCTGTAACTCATGCCGGTCTTGCGGACAATCATCTTAATCAATTCGCTGTGAGGCACACCTAGCTCAAGGTAGACTTGCCCAAGCTCGCAAAGCATCTGGGTTTTCTCTTCAGCTGAAACATTTCTTCGGCATACGTTGCTGATAAGCCTTGCCAAAAGCCGCTGCTCCTCAGATTCGACCCCAGGAACCGTTACTCTGAACCAGGCCGGGTCAACTTTGAGGCGGTGTGCGCCGTCAATTACGTTTCCATGTTCATCAATTAGCACGGGGTAGAGCCGACCGATTGCTGAGGCGCTACGTTTAATGTCTGATATGATCTTTCGATCATCTGACTTGTTGCTAAAAGTGCCCATGTTTTCTCCCACTCTACTGAAAGTAATTGTGTTCATATTTAAGATGTAGTAAGAAGTGTTTCCACAAACTCCACCGCTTCTCCACAAACCTTTAATGCAAATAAAAACGATAAACACCATCATCAGGCGTTACAGAAAATGCAAGCTCCGGAAGAGCAAGTTCGAACTCTGACAGAGTTAGGACTTACTTCGTGTGAAGCGAAGGTTTACTTAGCAATCGCTAGCGTTGGAACTTGCACGGCCAAGAGCATTTCAAAATCAACGCATGTTTCGAAACCTGATGTTTATCGCGCGCTGAGGATGCTGCAGGATCGGGCGCTGATCGAGAGGACAATTGCGTCTCCAACTCTTTTCAAAGCTTTGCCGATCGGCGAAACCATTTCGCTCTTGTTTGAATGTAAGAAAAAGGAATTCAAAACGTTGCGGGAAAAAAGCAAGCTGTTGAAACAGAGTTTCAGGAGCAACCTCACCCAAGCGGAACCTACAGAAAGCGAGCAGCAATTTATTTTGATAAGTGGCAAAGAAGCGGAACTGGAACGCAGACGGAAGGAAACAAGGAGCGCCAAAAAAAGCATCGAAATGATAAACTCTTGGAAGCGTTTTCCTCAAACTGCGTTCTTCTATGCTGAGGACAACAAGGAGGCGCTGCAAAGAGGAGTTAAAATTAGGATAATAACGGAGGAAGCGGACAACAAAGAAAATATATCCCAGTTTTACGAAGAGGCAAAGAGAGCCGGGTTTTACAGGATAAGGTGTGTTTCTTTACCGATTTCAGCAGTGGTCTCTATTTATGACGAAAAAAACGTCATAATCACTACTTCTCCGGAGGCAAGGCTTGGAGAAGCAAGCATTCTTTGGTCGAACAACACATCAATCGTACGGGTTATGCAGGAGTATTTTGAGATGCAGTGGGCTAAGGCCAAACCGCGGGAACAATCAGGCGAAAGAAAGACGGATTGCTAGAAGTACGCGCCTATTTCTCTTTGTTCGCGGGGATTATGGCGGTAAGCTAGATCCCACCACAGGTATTCATACTCGCAGCACTTGCGGAAATATCTTTGATTCTTGCCTCAACCCCGCTTGCCCGTTTTTGCTTCCTTGTTGATGGACGATTTGAGGGAAGTCAAGAGCTCAGGATGAGGTTTTTGACCGGAGCAGTTTCCGCATGCAAGAGTTCTTTCCCTGTTTATGACGTAATAGTTTGCTAAAACCTCGCCATCGCGCAGTGGGCATGCAAGGCCGCCGATCTCCCGAGGTGAACAGTTCCAAGCGCACGGAAGGATGGCGGCTGCCATTTCGCCTGCTGAGGCGGTTAGTAGACTCTAGATCGGTAGTCGATGTAGGCGGGGGCTGCCTGCAACGGAATTGACGGGTTTGTTGTGGCTGCTGGCAGGTGCTCATCGTTTATGCCCATTGTTCTAATCAGCGCGACGTACTTAACATACTCGGGTTGGCGTCAGTCATCCATTTCAATTTTTATGAAAAGAGGCTCGCATTCCGACCGAAGCTTATCTATGGAGCCTTAGGGGTTTCTATAGTCGGCTGCAAGCGCGTTCTTCAACTCTTTAGTTGATTGGGCCACAGGATCATCCACGTTACTCTAAATCGGCTAGGGCGGATCCAATTTTATCTCTTTTGGTAACAGCCCTATCTCAACTCGAAGGAGCATAAGCTCCTGTCAAAAAAAAGATGAATCTTGATTTTTTTTGCTCAGAGAACTTCTTTTATATGCAGGTCTTCGATGGCTTTGTGCATACATCTCCACTTGCTGAGGTTGCTAATTTGGTCCCAAATCTCTTTTACTGAAAGTAGTTCCATTTTCCGTTCTTCACGAATGCAGCTTTCGTCGTTCACTAGGCGTATGCTGACTTCTAAAGTTTTGTTGTCGACCTGGTTTATGGCTGTCTCGTATTGGTCTGGTCCGTAGGGTTTCTCGTAGTTGACTGCATCTGCTGGCTGGAGAGTGACCATTTTTAGTTCGGAAAGCAGGGTTTGCCCTGATTTGACCAAGTTTTCCCATTTTCCCAGGTCATCGAGCATGGCTTCGAGTTTGTCGAGTTCTTTCTTGTTTAAGTCTCTGCCAAAAAGCGGTATGACGTTAAAGGTGACCAGGTTATCACCGCCTTTGAAGTTCCAAAACCTGTACCCCTCTGTTTCTATCACGTCAGATGACATTTATAATCGCCGTTTAACTGTGAGCTGACTCGCCCTCTTAAGCATTTGCACGCCTGCTGTGAGGCTTGTTCAGTCGGATTAGTCGGTACCTTTTGCTACTTGCTTAAACCAAGTACTCTCGCGAAGTTATCCCCTAAAATTCCCTCGATCTCGCTCTCTGGGATTTTCGCTGTGCCGAGTCTTTCGGCTTCGCTGTTGACGGTCTTGAGCATATTAACGAGGGCTTTGTGGTTGTAGGCTGGGTAGTCGGAGCCGAAGAACAGCTTCCCGAGAGGGACGAAGTAGGGTTTGCAGCTGAGCAGAAACCGGTAGAGAGTTTCACGGTCAATGCAGCCGTTGAAATACGAGAGGTCGCCGTAAAAGTTGGCATGTTTGGTCAGCATGTATTTGGCTTCATCCAACCATGGGAGCCCCATGTGCGCGATAATCAGCCTTAGGTTGCGGAACTCGTTGCCGACGTCGTCCAGAAGCATGGGTTTGGAATACTTCATAGGGGCGCTGGTGACGGTTGAGCCTGCCATGTGAACCGTCACTGGAATGCCAAGGTCCTGTGCCTTCTCGAAGATTGGGAATGCGAGGTCCCTGTCATCTGGAGACCAATGTTGATAGGTTGGGTAAAGCTTCAACCCGGTGAGTTTGAGGTCACAGATAGCCCGTTCCACTTCTCGGACGGCTGCTTTAGGGCCTTTGTAGTTAGGGTTGACTGAGCCGAAGCCTATGAGTTTGTCTGGGTGTTGTTTGACGAGTGCGGCGATGTAGTCGTTGCATTTTTCTGGATGCGGTGGTCCAGTTACGCCTGTGACGCCCGTGGAGTCGGTGGTGCCGCCCAAGCCTAAATCTTTGAAGTAATGCGGTGAGAAACCTAAGATAACGACTTTATCAAATTCCTCGTAGTCCTTGAGCAGCTGATTTGGGTCCTTCTGCTGGAAGGACAGGTTGCATTTGCGCCATTCTTGCTCCGTCGGCAAACGATGGGATGGCAGCAGCCCCTGCGCCCTGTAAACGCAAAGAAGCGCCTGACGGTTAAACTGCACAGCGAACTCTTCATTTAACCCCATAGCCAAAACATGAGTGTGACAATCAATTAGCATAGCTGCTTAATGGCTCGGTGAAGCTAATAAAATTTTTCAGACAACCCTAAATGGATCGACCTTCGCTCTAAGGCAGGAATCTCTGCGTCTCCACTACTCTGGTCTACTAGACGAAACTTGAAAATTCAAACATGATTTCATGTTGAACTGTAATAATCAAAACGCAAAACTGCTAAGTTGAATCGGTGACTTGAATGCAAAAGCGCCGTTCAGGTGAGAAAGCAGCTATGAAATGCAGTTTTCAAAGCTGTCGTCTGCTATATTTTGAAAAGCGTTTTGGCGTTGTCCTGAAACACTGCTGCGGAGTAGCTTTCGGGAAGCGCTTTGCTGAGGGATTCAACTGAGTATTCGACGTTTGCGAAGGGGTAGTCAGTTCCGAACAGGATTTTGTCCTTGGCCAGAAGTGACAATGCGCACTCGATGGCGGGCTTGTAGTACGACTGTGCTGTGTCAACGTAGATGAGTTTGAAGTATTCGCTGGGCGGCTTGGAGATTTTAGCTCGGCTTTCCGGGTTGATTCTGAACTGGTTATCGATGCGGCTGATGAGGTATGGCAACGTGCTGGCCATGTGAGGAACAACAACTTTCAGCTTGGGGTAGCGATCAAAGACGCCGCCGAGAATTAGCCGCAAAGTGGCAAGTGTCGTTTCAAAAATGTAGCCAACCATGCCTATCAAGCCATAATCGCCCATGACCGACGTCATCAAAGGCTCCGTCGGATGCATAAGAATAGGCACGTCAAGCGCAACGGCTTTCTCATAGAACGGGTAAAACTCCTCGTCATCCAACTGCTTGCCCCCCACATTTGTAAACACTTCAACACTCCTAAACCCAAGTCCTTTCACTGCACGGTCAAGCTCGTCAACCGCGCCTGGCACGTCACGCAAAGAAACGGCGGCTGCCCCTAAGAATTTGCCAGGGTAATCTTCGACGATTTCAGCGATTTCATCATTCACCTTCATGGCGAGGGTTTGGTCTTTGAATGAATCCATTCCAGGCATTGCGATGGCGACGACTTGAGTTTCAATTTTGGCTTCGCCGAAATCCTTGAGCTTCCTATCGATCGATAACATGCGGTCATCAACAGCGTATTTCAAGCCGTTTCCATACCACAGCACATAACCATCTGCTGTTTTTTCCAGTCTTGGCCCATGCCTATTGTGTGCGAGTGCTTCAAAGTAGGCGGAGGTTATGATGTGAGTGTGAACATCAATTTTTTGCATGATTGGAAAATGACGGTCTAGGCTTAATATCTGTAGTGCTCTGCTTCTTTCATTCCGTCATCATGGAGTTTATGGCTCGCAGAAAATTTTAAGAGCTTAAGTTCAACGCTACATACCCATGAATCAACAGCAGAAAAGAGTGGTTAACCCAGAAAACATGCATGGCTCTTGGGGGCTTTATTCGCATGCAGTAGTGGCAGGCAATTTCATGTTTATCTCGGGCCAAGTCGCACTTGACGAATGCGAGAAAGTTGTCGGCAAAGACATTGAAACTCAAACGGAGCAGGTGATGAAGAACCTGCAGAAAATCCTCGAAGCGGAGAATGCCACCTTTGACAACATAGTGAAAATCCGTGTAAATCTCGTCAATCTCGCTGACCGACCAGGCTTCCACAAGATTCGCAAGAGGTATTTCAAGGATAACTTGCCCGCCAGCACTTTAGTTATAGTCAACAGTTTGATTGACAAAGAGTTGCTGGTTGAAGTGGAAGCCGTAGCGTACCTGCCACAAGCGAAAAGTTAACGCGCCGTCCATTGGAGAAAGTGAAATTATGGTTGATGACAAAAAAATCGATGAAGCAAATAAACTCGCGATAGAACGAATAATGTCCTCAACCCCAGTACTCGTGGATGTTAAACCCGCCATCGAAGCCATACCAGGCTTCCAAAAAAACATGTTCCTGTGCTCAGGACCGCCGATTGCATGGAAAAATAAAAGCGATCCAGTTAAGGGAGCAATCTTGGGCGCTGCGGTTTTTGAGGGTATGGCAAAAGATTTGAAAGAGGCTGAGGAATTAGCTTCGAGCGGAGGCATAACTTTCTGCTCAACGCACGATTACAACGCGGTTGCGCCGATGGCGGGAATCGTTTCACCCTCTATGCCCGTCTTCGTCGTCAAGAACGAGACTTACGGTAACTTTGCCTACTCAAACATGAACGAGGGCGTCGGACAAGTCAAAACGTTGCGGTTTGGCGCCAACAATGAAGAAGTCATCAGCAGGCTGCAGTGGATGAAAACTACGCTGGGACCTGCCTTAAACTTAGCAGTTAAGCAGACTGGCGGAATAAACCTCAAAGAAATAATTGCCGCCGCTATAAGGCGAGGCGACGAATGCCACAACCGCAACAGGTGTGCCACCGACCTGTTCTTCCAGCAAGCTACACTCGCACTGCTGAAAACTGGACTTGACAAGCAAGAAATCCTTTCAGTTGCCTGCTTCATGGTGGATAACCCGCATTTCTTCCTCAACATGTCCATGGCTTCCAGCAAGGCAACTTTGAACGCTGCGCACGGCATCGAGTACAGCACTTTAGTGAGTGTCATGGCGACGAACGGTGTCGAGTTTGGTATACGCATCAGCGGCTTGGGGGAAGAATGGTTCGAAGCGCCTTCGCCACGGCAAGAACGGGGCAAAATGTTTAAGGGCTTCACGGAAGAAGACGCGAGCCCAGTTTTCGGCGACTCATATATCTCCGAGCCCGCTGGAATCGGCGCTTTTGCGATGGCTGCTTCCCCAGCGATTGCAGAGTTCGTCGGCGGAACGCCACAAATAGGCATAGACATCACCAACAAGATGTATGAAATCACCATGGCTAAGCATACCACCTATAAGATACCCTACCTTAACTATGAAGGTACTCCGACAGGAATTGATTTCCGCAAAGTCATCGCCACCGGAATTACTCCAGTGATTAATACAGGGTTGGCGCACAAGAAGGCGGGCATTGGGCAGGTCGGAGCTGGCGTCGCGCGAGCGCCAATGCTGTGTTTCACCCAAGCTCAGGCTGCTTTTGAGGCCAAATACAGGTAAACAGCTGAGTTTTGCGCTTCTTGCAGGCTCAACAAAATCTATTAATACTAAACCTTGCTACAGACCACCTACCATTACAAAGAAGATGCAAAAAATGGAAAATATCGAACAGATGTTGAGCCTTGATTGGGATATACCAAAGAAACCTTATCCAGCTAAAGTTATCACACTGTCAACCGGAAGCAAAATGGTGGTTCGGGAAATCCAGCGTGAAGAAGTTCCGCGTTTATTAGATGCAATCAGACCTCTGGTTACTGTCGCTGCAGATTATTATGACATTGTCAGCGCAAGAATGTATGCAGAGCTTTTGGGCTGGTACAGGTATAGAGTAAGAAACGAATACTGCCTTGTCGGCATAGTCGACGGCGAACTCGCGGGCATAGTCAATAATCGTTTATACGACAACAAAACCTGCATAAGCTACCACACCATGGCACTCAAAAGAGGCGGCAGAGTCGGCGCCCACTTGTTCGCGGCAAAACAGGAACACGCCATTGAGAATTACGGCGTAGACCAAATCCTTGTCACAGCAGAAAGCCCAATCGGCTTCAACCGATGGATGGTTGAGTGGAATCTTGAGCCCAGACCAGGCGTCCAACATGAACTAGGCGGCGCCGCAGCATACGCACTCACCAAAGAAGGCTATGCACTTAGGAAGAGCAAGCTGGTCTTCGGCGAAAGACCCGTGCCCAACGACCTTAATGAGCAAGCCCTCAACTTTAAAGTTGTTCCGCCCGACATGGCAAAGGACACAAGGACCTAAGTATGCCCAGAGAAGTAGCCATCATTGGCGCAGGAATGGCTCAGTTCGGAAACCGAACCGACAAAACGCTGATGGGCCTCTTCAAAGAAGCCGCGACTCGAGCTATTGACCATGCAAGACTCGGCGATGTGCCCATCTCAGCGTTATACGTTTCAACGATGCTTGCAGGCGAATTAACTAACCAAACCGCAACCGCAAGCGCACTCGCAGATGAACTCTGCATCATCCCAGCGGCGGCTGACCGTGTTGAAAACGGTCCAGCTTCAGGCGGCTCAGCCGTCAAAAACGCTTACTTATCCATTGCCGCAGGGTTCGCAGACATTGTTCTTGTAGTCGGCGGCGAAAAAATGCGCGAGGTGCCGGGGGACAAAATCACGGACCTTATCGCAACTATGACACACCCCACCGCCGAGTACATCCATGGTGTAACTTTGCCTTCGCTAGCAGCCATGTTCACACGGCTTTACATGAACAAATATGGCGTTGAACGAAAGCACCTAAGCATGATAGCCGTAAAGAATCACGACAATGCACTGCTGAACCCTTACGCGCACATCCACCGCAAAATCACTCTCGAAGGCATCTACTCAAGCCCCGAAGCCGAAGTAAACAACCCCATCATCGCCGACCCACTGCGACTTTTTGACATGTGCCCAGTAAGCGACGGAGCAGCCTCAGTAGTCCTCTGCGCCGCTGACATAGCCAAGAAATTCACTGATAAGCCAGTCATCGTGGCAGGCGTAGGCCAAGCAACTGATATCCACGCGATACCCCAACGACCCGACCCCACAACACTGAACGCCGTTAAAAACTCCGCTCAACAAGCCTTCAAAATGGCAAAGCTAACGCCCAAAGACATGGATTTCGCCGAGCTCCATGACGCATTCACTATCTTGGAAATCTCCGAGAGCGAAGACGCAGGCTTCTTTGAGAAGGGCACGGCGCACAAAGCCGTCGAAGAGGGTATAACGCTTTTGAGCGGAAAGTTCCCGATCAATCCGTCAGGCGGACTTAAAGCAAGAGGTCACCCTGTGGGCGCGACAGGTGTCGCACAAGTAGCAGAGTTGACTTGGCAGTTGCGCGGCGAAGCAGGCGAGCGACAGGTGAAGGGCGCAAAAAAAGGGTTCTGCTGCAACTTCGGAGGCTTCGGGAACAACGTGGTCTCTTTTGTGCTGCGGAGGGAGAACTAACATGGCGACCAACCAGATGATCGGGGCAAAATGCGCCAAGTGCCACGCCGTCTATTACCCTAAACGTGACTGCTGTCCAATTTGCAGAAGCATTGAGCTGGAAGAAACTGACATGGGCGACTCAGGCGAACTCATAACCTACACTGAGCTTTGGGCGGTACCGAAAGGAATCTCGCATATGCCACTTATCTTGGGCATAGTCCAATTCAGCAACGGCGGACGAGTTCTAGGCCAAATCTCAGCTAAAGAAGTTAAAGTTGGGATGCTGCTCAAACCAGTTTGGGCTGTTGTGCGGAAGGTTCAAGAAAAAGAAGTTTATGGGTTCAAGTTTGAACCCATCTAAGTTCTCTTGGTTTATTCATCTAAGAAAGCGACAACTCTGCAGGGACTGGATTCTCCGCCGATGATTTTTAGCGGGAAAAAGCCGACTTTCACGCGTTTATTTAGGATCTGGTCTATATCGCCGCCAATATTCTCGACATGGATGAGTTCGAGCGGTTTTTTGAAGAGTTTGTGCATCATGTGATCCATTTCCGGCGGGAATATCTCTTCAAGCGGTTTGCCGATTCGTTTCTGTGCTTCTTTAGCTACAAGTGGGTGCAACGTCCGGATGGAAGTGTTCATTGGGTGGTCAGCTGAGCCGCAGTCAACGCCAAGCATCTTGAACTTCATGTCGGCACACCAGTCGCGGAATTCGGTGTGGGGTCCCGGGTGCTTTGCGAAGTAGGCGAGTTCGTCGGGTTCTTTGCCTGTATGCCAGTGTTTGTGGAAGCCGGTGTTGATGATGAGTATATCGCCTTTTTTGATTTCGATTTTGCCCTTGAAGTCTTTGGGGCCGTAGATTCCGTAGGGTCCGACTTCGCTTATATCGACGATTACTCCGTCGCCGAAGAGTTTTTCTATGGGCAAGCTTGCTAAGTCTCTGCCTGCTGAATCAAAGTGCAACGGGCCATCAAGATGTGTGCCGATATGCGTCGTGTAAGTTAGTTCCTGTTGGCCATAGCCATCCATTGAAATTCTATTCACATACCGAATTATTGGGCTTGAGCCTCCGGGCCATGGTGGAGTTGCCGTTCCCCAAGGCTGGGTTAAATCAACTGGTTTCATATCTAAGAATCTCCAACTTTTCTAAAAGCCTCTGCCTGAACAACCTATTTAAATTTTGTCAGCTAACCAGGAATAGGTTAGAAATTAATCCAAGTAAAATAGGGTTTAGAAAAGAGGAAAGTTTGGAGGATTCTACGGCACTGCAACTGCTCTTCCCATGATTTCCCCTTTACGCATCTTCTCAAGTGTGCTATTGACGTCTTTGAGCCCGACTTTTTCGCTGATAACTGGGTTGAGTTTTCCTCGGCTAGCGAGCTCCACAACGGCTTCGAGGTCTTTTTTCGTGTATGCAACGGAGCCTCTGATTGAGGTTTCGCTCACGACCAGTTCGAGCGGGCTGAAGGTGAAAGTATCCTTTGTATAACCGACGAAAACGAGCCTACCTGTTTTGCGCAAGCTCTGGAAGGCGTTCTCGATGGTCTTAGTCCTGCCCACGAACTCGATTGCTATGTCGACGCCTTCGCCGTTGGTGAACTTCTTGATTTCCTCTTGAACATTTTGGGCGGTGGCATCGATGCTTTTCTCAGCACCCAGTTCTTCAGCCATCTTAAGCTTGTCTTTGGCGACGTCGACGACGATAACTCTGAGCCCAAGATGCTTAGCTATCTGCAGAGCGTTCGTGCCTAAACCGCCGAAGCCATTGAGTAACATGGTTTCGCCCTTCCTTGCTTGCGCTATGTCTACGATGGCGTGATAACATGAGGCGGCAGCGCAAGTAAGCGTGGAACCGACTTCATAGGAGATGTTGTCGGGCAGCTTTACCAATGTTTGTTCTTTGGTCTTAACGTACTCTGCATAGCCGCCGTCTGCTGTGAAGCCGATTTGGTCCAAATCATTACATAGGTTTTCTCGGCCGCTTTTGCAGTACTCGCATTTTCCGCAGGAAATAACGTTTGCAAGCACAACCCTATCCTTCACTTTGAAGCCTTTGATGCCCTTGCCTACACTTACAATGTCGCCCGCGATCTCGTGGCCAAGCGTAAGTGGAAGCGTGCCTTTCCATGGTTTGAGGACACCCTCCACAAAGTGTAAATCAGTGTGGCAGATTCCTGCCGCTTGAACTTTGATGAGCACTTCGTCCGCGCCGATTTGGGGTACCGGAGTTTCCTCGTATTTAAGGGGCTGCCCGGGCGTGTAATATCTTACTGCTTTCATCTTATTTTCCACCTAATTCAACCTCACGAAGTACGCCATCAAGCGTAGTTATGGCTTTTTCGGCTTCCTCGACAGTGATGCACAACGGCGGCTCGAATCTTAATCGGTTATAGTACAATCCGCCTCTGCCGATAAGCACGCCTTTCTGCGCCATCTTGTCCAGTATCTTCGCGACGGCTTCGTTGTTAGGCTCTTTGCTTTGCTTGTCAGTGACGATTTCCATGCCTACCATCAAGCCTAAGCCTTCTACTGCATCCATAATCTTCGATTTAGTCTCAACTTCCTTGAGTCGCTTAACGATGTAGGCGCCTACAAGCTTGGCATTCGAAGTAAGCTTCTCTTTCTCAATTACTTCCAGGTTTGCCAGAGCGGCGACGCAGCTCAGAGCGTTCCCGCCAAAGGTTGAAAAGTCAGGGCCTAGATGCTTGTCAGCTAATTCGCTTTTTGCGACGACCGCTCCGATCGGAAGGATTCCGCCGCCCAGTCCTTTGGCCATCGTGATGATCTCTGGTTCGACACCGTAGTTTTCGATCCCAAACATCTTGCCTGTTCTGCCCATACCGCTCTGTACCTCGTCGATTATCATCGGGATATCTTCGGATTTGAGAATTTCTTTGACGATTTTGAAATAGTCTTTTGGTGCGGGTATGCATCCGCCCACGCCCAGGACTGCCTCGGCGATGAAGCAGCATACATGTTTTGTGGTTTCAGTCTTAAGGATTGTTTTGATGTAATTTGCACAGGCGTAGCCGCATTTTGGCGGGCATTCTTTCTGGCCCATCGGGCAACGGTAACAGTAGTATGAGGGGACATGGTATATGCCTGGAGTAAAAGGCCCCAATCCTGAACGCCATGCGCCAAGACCGGTTAAGCCCATTGTGATCCCGCCCCTACCGTAAAAGCCACATTGCATGCTGAGCATTTCGCTCTTGCCGGTAGCTTTCTTCGCCAGGGTTACGGCGTGTTCGTTGGCTTCGGTTCCGCTGTTGCAGAAGAAGCTCTTCTTGACGTTATTGCCATCGATTGGGGAAATCTCTGAAATGCGCTTGGCAAGCCTTGGCATGTACTCAGTGTAATACAATGTTGAGAGGTGGTTTAGTTCGGTCAGCTGTCTTCGAACGGCTTCGATGACATGCGGATGACAGTGTCCAATGTTGACGACTGCTACTCCGCCAAAGCAGTCCAGATATTCTTTACCGTTTGAATCGTAGACTTTTGAGCCCTTCCCCTTAACAAAAAGAATATCGTGCCACACTTCAACGCATGGCATAACGTATTTTTTCTGCATCTCAATGATACTTTTGTCCGATGCTTGATCTTTTTCTTGTTTCATGTTCCCTGTTCCTATTTCTTTCTTAACTTGAGTTCTGCAAGCTTGCCTGCTTTGGGAACGCCTTCTTGTGACCAACCTCTTATGCTGTAATATTCTTTTCGCATGTCCCAGAACTGAACGACGCTGCCCTTCGAGTTGCCTGTGGGCGTCGGCTCGGTCAGGAAGCGCATGGGCAAGACGTCGTCTTTGCTGTTCAAGCCCTCTCGAACGTTGAAGAGGCGCTCCTGGTTGTAAATTCGCTCTCCGATCATTGCAAGGTTCTGTTCGTCACTGAATTCCTTGAACCCGGTCGCCGCGTAAAGCAGCATTCCTAACTCCTTGATGGTCAAGACCCCCAGCTGCATAGGAAAAGCGCATATGCCTGTTGAATCCACGAGAGCCGTGGAATCCTCATTGCCTTTGGTTATTGCGCCCTTACCCGCTTCGGTGAAGCGGTCAAACTTGGGGTCATAAAGCTCCTGCGACGCGTAGCCTGAATGATGGCACCCGCCTCTGGAAGCAGTGGCGTACGCTAAGCCCTGAGCTTTGGCACCCCTAGGATCATAACCGTCGATTTCTAATCCTTTCACGTGAATGGCGTATCGCGGGGCGTCCTTGCCGATTTTGCCCGAAGCGTACCTGACGCCTTCAGCCAGCACATCGCCTAGCCCTTGGCGGGTGGCAATCATGTCGGCAAGTTTAAGCATGCTCCGGAAATCGCCAAAATGCAGCGGGATGCCGCCTGTGTCTTTCTCAGTGATGATTCCTCGCTCGAAGAGTTCCATGGCGAAACCAATGACTTGGCCCGTAGATTCCGTGTCCAAACCCATTTCGTTGCAGAAAGCGTTCGCGGCAATAATGGAGTCGAGTCTATCGTTGCCGCAGGAGCCGCCAAACGCCCAAATCGTTTCATATTCGGGACCTCGACATTTGGCGCCTGCGAATTCACCGGTTCTGACAACAGACCAACTGGTGCACGCGACTGGGCAGCCGTAGCAGGTGATGTGTTTTTCCACGTATTGTTTATTCGCCTTGTCATCGAGCTGTTGGTAACCTTCGAAAAAGCCAGTTTGGAAGTTTCTCGTAGGGAAGATACCAAGCTCGTTCATGGCTCCGACGTTAAATACTGTACCGACTTTCCGCCACTCTTGCATAAAGTCGTTCCTTGCATAAGTTTCCAAGACTTGCTTGATTACAGTTCTGAAGGTTTCGGGTTCTGCGACGGGCACGGGCATGGTTCCCCTGACCGCTATCGCTTTCAGATTTTTGGATGCGAAAACTGCACCTGAACCGCCTCTGCCAAAGGCTCTATCTGCGCACATGATGCTTGAAAACTTAACTAATTTTTCTCCAGCTGGACCAATGCAGGCAGCTCTGGTTTTAGGGTCAGTTTCTCGAGCGATCTTATCCTGCGTCGCTTGAGTTCCCAGTCCTCGAAGTTTCGAGGCGTCGCGCAGTTCGACTTTGTCGTTATTTATCCACAGGTAGGAGAATTTTTTAGCTTTCCCCTTCACAACCACCATATCATAGCCTGCGAATTTGAGTTCGGGACCGAAGAAGCCGCCGGAATTGCTCATTAAGATTGCACCTGTAAGGGGTGATTTGGTAACTATCCAGCTTCTTGCACAAAACGGCGATGAAGTTCCTGTTAGGACGCCATTAGAGATAACTAAGATGTTTTGAGGAGAAAGAGGGTCAACTTTTGCTGGTAGCTCATCGTAGAGTGTTTTGACTCCTAAGCCTCTGCCGCTTATGAACTCTCGAGCGTAGGATTCGCTGAGTTCTGAACAGTGGAATTCCTTGTTGCTCAAGTCAACCCATAAAATCCGATTAACGTAGCCACCCTTCATAGTGCTTCAAAATCACTCCACACCGAATGCTAATATATTTATCCGTCAACACTCAAGAAGATCAATTGCACCACACGACTGCAAGGCGAGGCAGGAAATCTTAGCCGCCAGCGATAACGTGCCCGATGACCACTCGGTCGCCGTTCTTAATGGGCGTCTTCAAACCCTGTAACTGCTTACAATCAACGTTGTTGACCGCCAAGACAACATAGTCAAGATGGTCCCTTATGTGAGCGGCCACTTCGTGTCCCAGCTTCTCCTCGATAAGGTCAACAAGAAAATTCAAGTCTGCCTTGGCTGGAACCACCACGTTGAAGTTTTCCTTCTTGCTCAGGCTGTAAAACGTACTAAGAAACTTGACTTCAACATGAGGTTTAGGTTCAGCCATTCTTTTTACCAGGTACATTCTTCGTTTTGCGAGATTGAAAGTCTTTTGCAATATCCGAAAGCCCCAGCTCCCTGAGTTTCTTGGGCGCTGGGTTACCAGTAGCTACGTCCCAGCCTCGCAGTTGATAATACGTGTCCTTGAGGCTTTCAAATTCCTTTCTGTTAAGCACCCGTAGCTTAGTCTCGATGGGGTCAGTGAAGAACTTATCTGGGACGGTGTCGTCCTCCCTCGTCAAGCCGCATTTTGAATTGAAGGCTCGCTCAACATTGTAGATGCGTTCGCCCGCAGTAAGAAGCTGCTGAGCTGAGAAGCAAACGCCAGTGGCAGCCGAAAGCATCTGCGCAAACTCATGCAAACCCGGGCATTCGGCGCTCTGCGTCCACGTATCATTCTTGCACAGCCCCAGCGAATCTACCGCCGCGTTGAGGTTCTCAAAGAAAATCACAGCCTCAGCCTTGAAATCAGTTTTGCTGTCGTCAGTGAAGTCATAGGGAATGTTTTTCCACCTGCCATAGGCGTTGCTCAGAGGCGTGCCTTTGAGGTGGTCTGCGCCGCGAGTGGACGTAGCATGCGATAACGCTGTTCCCCAGCCTGTTCTCGGGTCAATCTCAAGCCTGCCGCCTTTAATGTGGTAAGCATATTTTTCGCTGCCTTTGCCGATTCTTTTGGCTGCGATAGCTATGCCTTCGGCGAGTATATCGCCAATGCCGTCTCGGTTCACGATTTTCTTAAGCATCTCAAAAGCGGCTTCCTGGTTTGCCCAGCGTAGGTCTAAGCCGTCGCAGTCGGCCTTGGAAAGAATGCCTCTTTCATAGAGTTCCATGACCCAGGCGATGGCGTACGCTGGCCCATCGCAGTCAATGCCCAGCTTGTTTGTCTCGTTGGTCCATTTTACAACCCAGTTTAGATCGTAGATTCCCATCATCTGCCCGTCAATCATCTGATTGTACTCGAAACCTTCTCCCATTTCGCCGCAGAATGGGCCTGCCTTGGCTTTGACGATGTGGCTGCAGTGCATTGGGCAGTTAAAGCAGCCCTTCCACTTAACAATAACCTCCTTAAACGCTTCTAGCCCAACCTTTGGAAACTCCTCAGATGGAACTCTGGGCAGTTGGTAGTTCTTGACAGGATTGGATTTTTGAACTTCGTTTCGAAGCCAATTTAGCCAAGGTTTACCATAGTAGCCAACCGTGGCCATTCTAGGTGATTTTGCAACCAAATCGAAGCATTCACAACACTTTGCGACAAATGCGTCTGGGTCTGCAATTCTTATCCCCTTGGTCCCTCTGACCGCGACTGCTTTGAGTTTCTTGGCGCCCATCACTGCTCCTACGCCTCCCCAACCAGCGGCACGGGCGTGATCGTTTATGACTGCTGAGTAGCTGATGAGGTTCTCGCCTGAGGGACCTATTAGTGCAATCTTGACGTTGGGGTCGCCGAGGTCCTTCCGGATTATCTCTTCGCTTTCCCAAACGTCCTTGCCCCAAAGATGAGATGCGTCACGCAACTCGACTTCATCATTGTTTATCCATAGGTAAACTGGTTTGTCAGACTTATCTTGAAAAACTATGGTGTCGTAACCTGCAAATCGCACTTCTGGGCCGAAGTGTCCGCCTGAATTGCTGTCGGAAAAAGCGAAAGAGAGCGGTCCCTTCGTGGTTATTGTATATCTTGAGCTGGAAGGAGCAAGAGTTCCACATAGTGGTCCAAACCCGAAGATAAGCCTGTTCTCAGGATCATAAGGGTCAATTTTGCCATTCACTTCGTCGTAAAGAATCTTGGCGTTCAATCCGGCGCTGCCAAGAAAATCAACTAGCCATTTTTTCGGGATATCTTCTACGCAGATCTTCTTCTTGGAGAGATCCACCCTGAGAAGTTTTCCCGTCCAACCATACATTACAAGACACTTCAGCTGATTATTTCGGATCCTTTTTATTCTCGTTACTCAGCACTTTCATAGGCTTCGCCGCGGCATTATGTGCAAAGATGCTGGGTGCAACCTTCTTTTCCACATATAATATGGCTCCTTGCTTACACATTTTCGCGCAACGCGTTTCTCCCCCGCAGAGGTCGCATTTCGTGACCTCATTGGTTTTGGGGTCGATTTTGATGGCTCCGAATGGGCAGGCTGACAGACAGTTTCTGCAGCCGACGCAGAGTTTGCTATCAATCAGCACAGCACCCGTTTGGGGGTTCCGGTTGATGGCGCCAAAGTGGCAGGCTTCCATGCATTTAGGCTTGTCGCAGTGCCGGCAGATGACTGGATAGTCAACGCCGCTTGTCTCATCCTTTACAATTTGCAGCAGGGCTCGCGCCGGGTTCATTTCTTTGTAGTGCTGGAAAGAGCAAAAAAGCTCGCAGGTTCTGCAGCCGATGCAGGCTCTTGGGTTGGTTATTAGGATATAGGTTGGTTTTTTACTGCTCACTTTAACTTTCTCCCGTATTCTGCTCTCTTATGGATACGAGTGCCTGGTGTTTCCCGCTAGCGATCATCACTTTTTATGGAGCAGCAATTAAAGGCTTTAAATGTTGCCTTGAAACTTCAGGAATTCAGAATACCTTTTCTTTCACTGAATTCAAGGCTTTCTTGGCTTTTTCCATGACTTTCTCTTCGTCAATGGAGACCATTTTCTTGTTGTCCATGACGATTTTGCCGTCGATTATGGAAGTGTCAACGCATTCGCCGTGAGCAGCATACACTAAGTGCGACTCGAGATTGGACATTTTGCCCAGCAGAAGCGGTTCAAACCTTGTCGTGTGAGTGTTTATGAGTATCAGGTCGGCGATTTTGCCCTTTTCTATAGAGCCTAATTCTTTGCCCATCCCCAAGGCTTTGGCTCCGTTAAGTGTCGCCATCGTTAGGATTTGCGGGGCTTGCATTAGAGAGATGTCCTGTCTGTTGCCTTTGTGAACCAATGAAGCCATCTTCATCACCTCAAACATGTCAGCGTTGTTAGTCGGGTTATCTGTACCCAAACCCACGTTAATCCCGCTTGCAAGCATGTCGGGTGCCCGGGCGAACCCGTTGGCAAACCACATGTTCGATACCGGGTTATGCGAAACGCTAGTTTTGGTCATTGCAAGGATTTTCATCTCTTTGTCGCTCACCCAAACGCAGTGCGCAGCAACGCAGTCCTCGCCTAAGATGCCATCCTCGTAAGCTTGCTCAATGGGGCGTTTGCCGAATTTCTTCTTGCACTGCTCGACTTCCCAAATCGACTCATCAAGGTGAACATGAATGCCTGTTTTGTACTTGTTTGCGAGTTCTCGGGCTTTCATAACCATCTCAGTGGAACACACGGGCAGCCATTCGATTCCGAACCAGATTTTCACGCGCCCATCCGCCGAGTTGTTCCGTGCCAAGAAACCTTTCTCGTTGTCTTCGATAGTTTCGCTAGGCGCCAAATCTAGAGCTTCGCTGGAAATTACTGCTCTGATGCCCGTGTCTTTGGCTGCGTCTGCAAGCTGAACGATGCGCCAGTAAATGTCGTTGACGCAGGTGGTTCCCGTTTTGATGGATTCAACATAGGCGAGGCACGCTTCAGCGTAGATTTCTTCGGGGCTCATCTTAATGGCAAGCGGATAAAAGAACTGGTATAGCAACTCGTCCAATGTTGCGGTCGGCGCCTCGTTAGCAATTAAACCCCTGATAAGCATGTGCGCGTGATAATGTAAATTAATTAAGCCAGGCATGACCGCCTTATGCTTTGCATCGATAACCACAGGGTCTTTGAGAACGTTCTTCAACTCCTCGGTTTTTCCGACGGCCACAATCTTATTTCCCTCAATCGCAACAGCGCCATCCACAATGACTCTTCTCTGAGGGTCCATGGTTACGACAATGCCGTTTTTTATCAGTATTTTGTTAGTCAACTGAATAGCCCCACTTTCGCTGATGCGTCCTATGAAAGCTTACCTACTTATGTTTTTTGTTGACACGAAACTCATGCAATTTCTCGGGAACCCTATCTCGGTTACGTTTGAGGATCAATTCCAGAAAAAAGATCAAACATCGAACTATGCGACTTGAGTTAAAATCAGGAGTTAGATTTTAAATCAGATCCTTGTTTTGCCCCTTCTGGTTGTTTACGAATTTGAATGATCTTTGCCATGATGCTGACGGCTGTCTCCTCCGGCGACGCAGCGTCAATTGCCAGTCCAATAGGTGCGTGGACGCATGCCAGTAGATCGCTGGTAGTGCCCTTCATTTCTAGTTGACCAAATACATCGCGAACCTTTTTCTTGCTACCAACCATTCCTACGTAAGCCGCTGAGGTAGTGGCCGCCCACTCAAGAAACATGGCGTCATGCAAGTGGTCTCTGGTTACAATCACGATGTATGAAGAACTTGTGATCTCTAGCCTTTGAATTGCGTGGCTAAAATCTTCAGCAGCTATCCCGTCCGCTTTTGGAAAGCGTTTTGCACTAGCAAATTCAGGTCGATCATCGATTATGGTGACATAGAAACCTAACTTCTTGCCATTCAAGATAGAGAGAATAAGATGTGCCCACCACCAAAAATCATCAACCTCGGCAAAGAACTGATCGGTTCCAAAAAAAACGTCGACAACTCCTCCGCAGAGCATGCCCCTCCTTAGAAGCATCTTGGTTAGTCAACTCGAAATTCATAAGTTGCAGTTTTCCACTGCATAGCAGTTTAAGCGCTTCCTGAAACACTTGATGTTCCAGTGCTCCGTCCCCTATGGTTCCCATTATCTCGCCATTAGATTTAATCAGCATTTTGGCACCCGCTTTTCGTGGAGCAGCGCCTTTCGGCTAATAAAATTGTCTATGGTTCCGACCCAAAAAGGTGGCGGGCCCGCTGGGAGACCTGAACTCTCCAAATTCACAACATGTTTAAAACTTGACTATGAACTTTAGGTTGGTGCAACTTAGCCCTCTCTTTGACAAAAACCCAAAATATGAATAAGAAACACACAAGAAATGAGCAAAAAAGTGCAGGGGGTGGGATTCGAACCCACGAACCTCTGCAGGATAGGCTCCTGAAGCTTCCGCGCTGCGACTCTTCTATGCCGCGGCTCTACGCCTTTGACCTGGCTCGGCGACCCCTGCACGAAGCTGCACTGCACGTCGGGAGGGCCGAGGCAGGGATTTGAACCCTGGCAAAAGGCTCCACAGGCCTCTAGGCTACCAAGCTACCTCACCTCGGCCGCTTTTTGGAAGTCTTCGCCTGCTCCGACTATCTGGGAATTATTTGCGTTTGCGGAAGATTTTTCCGCTGTCGTTGTATTCGCCAGTTACGTGTTCGAAGCCGGTCTCAACCAAACTGTGAGCTTCTTGGACATTGTGTGCGATATGTGTTATGAAGTTGTCGTTCCAGTCTTTGAAAAGCTTTTCGTCGATTTGAACATAAAGTAAGGTATTATCGACTTTTTTGTGACCTAGGAATGACGTGGTATGCAAGACATCGTTAGTGCGATGATATTCCATCGTAACTTTCCAGTGTCTCAATGTGTCGAAGCGGATTTTTAGCAGGCGTGGACTCTAAAGTTTGAGTGCCAGTCGTTTTCTGTTGTGTTGACCAATTTTTTCGCATCCTATTGGCGCCTAATTTGACAAGAATTTTATCGGAATTGCATCTTTGGATATGACCTTCGCTCTATACCCCGGAAAATTGAAGGTTTTACGGTCGCCTGAACACTGCTGTATTGCAATACCTTGAGTTCCTAATTGTCAGGGTCACTGTTTCATTGATTTCTATAGGGTTGCTTTGCAATTCACAAGTTATTTAAGAATATTCCGCGGATACCAGTCTAACCATGTATAGTCTCGCGCAGGAAGAATTGATCGATCAATGAGCCCGAAATGGTTTGCTCCTAAGCTTTCGTCAATTCCGCCGAAGGCCAGGTTAGAACTGTCAACAAAGCAAGTTAGGTACTCGCTAGGCGAACAGGTTACGGGACAGATTAAGATAGCGGCGGGGGAAGAGTTTGACATCAGGCAACTAACCGTTCACCTGCGGTGCATTGAAAATATTAAGAAGACCAGGGTTGTGGGAACGCAGTATCGCACGTGGCAAACTGAGTATTGGGATGGCGGATGCATCTTCAGCTCTTCATGCAGGATATTCCAGTACGTTCGAATGCCCGTGGGTTTTTCTGGCGCGTACGAATATAGTTTGGACGTGTCTCCGGGGGCCAAGGAGACCCTTTACGGCATCGATCACAAGGTTAACTGGCAACTGTTTGGTTTGATTGAGGCAAAGGATCGCCCGAATATCCAGACGCAGTTGTACGAAATACAAGTCACAAGACCTCAGGCAAGCCAACTTGGGCAGACGGTGATGAAGGAAGTAACCAAAGAGGTGGTTTTAATCCCGTGCGGTTATTGCGGTGGATTAATGCCTCAAACGTCTGTTTTCTGCCCAAACTGCGGCGCGAGAAGAAAAAGTTAGTATCCTGCGATCACTTCATGAATAGGGCAAAAGGCTCTCACTGAAATTGACGGGCATAGAGATAACAGAACGGAAAATAATTATACATTGAATAGCTTACGAGCAACGCCATTTATAGCTATTCTGACTCGAGTTTTCTCTTGAATAATTCAATTGCTTTTAATTTTTGTTCATTCATGACAGGAAATTTCATGCCTAATGACAATATAGTGGTGGTTATGATTTCTGCAACTAACGATCTGGCTAACCATTTTTGATCTGCTGGAATAACATACCAAGGTGCCCATTTGGCGCTTGTTTTATTTATCGTATCCTCATAAGCTTTGATGTAGTCATCCCAATAAACTCTTTCTTTGATGTCTGCTTCAGAGAATTTCCACATTTTATCAGGATCGCTTAGGCGTCGGATGAAACGTTTTTTCTGTTCAGTCTTTGAGATGTGCAGGAAAAATTTCAAAATCAGCGTCCCATTTCGAACAAGATGGCGCTCAAAATCTTTGATTTCCTCATAACGGTTTTCCCAAAACGCCCTATCATAATTTCTTGACGGAAGATTCTGGTACTGCAAAAGATCTCTGTGAACTTTAACAATTAGGACTTCCTCGTAGTATGATCTGTTAAAGATGCCAATCATGCCTTTTTCGGGTAAAGCCACGGTTTGCCGCCACAAAAAATCGTGCTTTAACTCGATAGTAGAGGGTTGCTTAAAACTTGTTACCTTACAGCCCTGCGGGTTGACCCCGCACATGACGTGTTCAATAACGCTATCTTTGCCTGCCGCATCCATACCCTGCAAAATTACTAGTACGGCGTACTTGCCATTCGCATAGAGCAACTCTTGCGCTCTTAATAATTCCTGACGGTTTTCCTCCAGCAATTTATTGGCCATTTCTTTGAGTTTCCTTTTTCTCAATAGCGCGTTTTGCTCGTTTTGTGCCCAGGAGGTATCGAAATCTTTCAGTTTTATTCTCAGATTGTTGGAGATCTTTCCTTTGTAGCAGGTTGTGTCGGTGTAACAAGCCATTTCTTCAATTTGATCGCTCGACTTCATTTGCATGTTTAGGTTCAGTCCTACAGTCCCATGGAATCGCTTGATTAACAAAAAAGGTTGCTTTTTGTTCAAAAGCCTTGTTAATTCAAAAAGCACACTTAAAATAGTTATTCTAGTTTCATTGATTTTGGCTTAGGAAAATATAGTTAAGTGATCAAGTTTGGCACGCATGGCCGTTCCCAAAATTCGTAAATTGCGCCGCTGATCTTTCGGATTGTAAGAATGAATAAACGCCTTTTTGGCCAACCGTGGGGTTTGAAGCCTGGGAGCTGCAGGCTAGTCTTCTCTCCAGTTGTACAGTTTCGTTGCTGCCACAAAGAGAATTATGGTGATAACTATGAGAACTGCAATGTCCGCTGCCGCTTGCATATAGTTGCCGTATATCATGACGGCGCTTAATCCTTCGATTACGTAGGTTAAGGGCAAGATATGTGCTACGTATTGCAGGTAAATCGGCAGGGACGTCAGGGGATAGAAAACGCCTGAGAGAAGCATCATTGGAATTATTATAATGTACATCATGGTATTGGCTGCCGCGGGGTCTTTAGTTAAAGTTCCTGCCAGCATGCCCAATGCCGAGAAAAGCATGGGTCCCAAGATTATGAACGGAATTAGCCAGACGGATAGGGTAATGTTCGCGCCGAAGACAAATACTCCGACGGCAATCATCTCAGGGATGGAAATTGCAGTTAGGAGAACATACCAAAGCGCTTTTGAGGTTAGCCACTCCGTCTTAGTGAGTGGAGTCATCGACAACTGTTTGAAGAGTTTTGTTTTCTTGTATTCGGCTGAGAGGGATATGATAGTTTCGAATGAGATTAAGAGAATAGTTAGGCCGATAAGTCCAGGAATGAGAAAGTCAATGTATTTGTGCACTTTGGGGTTAACTGTGGTTTGATTCATGCTTATGATTGCTGAACCGCCGTAACGGTTCAGGTTAAACGCGTTTATCACCCCGCTTGCAGTTTCACTTACAACCGCACTGGAGCTTGAAGAGGGATTAACGTAAACGGTTATTTTGACAGGCTTGGCGGCTGCGTAGCTTGAAGAAAAATTCGCAGGAATAAATATCCCATAAGACGCTGAGTGTCCCAAGAGATAATTCGTAAAGTTTTCAGATGTGCCCACTAACTCCACCCGAAGGGTGCCTGTGCCATTAAGCGCGTTTATGAATTGAGCCGAAACCTGGCCGTTGTCTTGATTCTGAAGGTAAACGTTTACTGGTCCAGAAGAGCCACTGGAGAAAAAGGAGAAGACGGCTCCGAAAGCCAGCATAAGGATTATAGGGCTAATTACAAGAGACACCAAGAAAGTTCTGCCCCTTACGAGCTCGCGACCGTACAGTCCCATGTCGGCAAGGATTCTTTTCATGCTAGCCATCTTTAAGTCGTCTCCTTTAGACCATTTATACTGCTGTTTTCGTGCGCCGTCTTGATTTCGCCCTGTTCATCCATCGTTCCGCGCACCAACTTGACGAACACATCCTCTAGACTGTCTTCGTGAGTGTGAATTTCTCCCCAGTCAAGACCTGATTCTTTAACTGCGTCCAAAGCATCTATCGCATCCGTTTTCTGGTTCAGTGCCACTCTAACTAAACCTCTGTCGTCATATTCGACCTTCAGGTTTGTGTTCGTCTTGAGGTACGCAGCGAGCGTTTCGGATCCGTGGATCTCAAGTGATTCGCCTGAGCCATATTTCACTATAATTTCATCTGAAGTCCCCATGGCTACGATTTTCCCATGGTCAAGAATGGATACTCTATCGCTTAATTGTTGAGCCTCGTCTAAGTAGTGGGTTGTCAGGATGACCGTTTTTCCCTTTGCTTTCAATCCACGGATGACATCCCAGATTGCTCTTCTTGAGTTTGGGTCAAGTCCAGTGGTTGGTTCATCTAGAAAGAGGAGTTCAGGAGAATTTACGATGGAGAGAGCCAACCCCACCTTCTGCTTCTGACCCCCCGAAAGGTCCTGATACCGAACAGTAGCCGAATCCTCGAGCATGACTTCTTCTAATATCGCATCGGGGTCTGCGCTGACGCCGAAAAGGGTCGCATAGTATTTTACTGCTTCTCTTGGGGTTGATTCACCAAAAAATGTAAAGTTCTGCGGCATAACCCCAACTATTCTATTAAGTAAGCTGCCACTATCCCAAGGATCAAAACCGAGTATTCTTATCGTACCTTCATCTCTCCGCCGCAAACCCTCCATAATCTCAATCAACGTAGTTTTGCCAGCACCGTTTGGACCGAGAAGAGCGAAGATTTCACCCTTGTCTACCGAGAAAGAAACTCCATCAACTGCTTTTCGACTGCCATAAGACTTTTTAACTGAAGATACTTCTACAGGCATCATTCGATACAGTTTCCTAATATTTTTTTCGGCAACAACAGTAATTATGCCGGATTAGCATCCTACCATACAACGTAGGCTCTTCGCATAAAAGTATTATCGGAGAAATAGCCCATTATAAAAAAAACAGATAACTTACTCTCGGTAAAGTAAGAATTCAAGCAGTGAAGCATCCCGTTTTTTTACGGCGTAAGCCTGCCAGTTGAGGCTGAGAACATGCAGCGCAAAAACTTGAGCCTGACGTCGCCATGCAAACGTCCTGTGTGTAGGGTTTCTTACGTGGAGGCGGCAAGCTTCGAGCAGTAATCTATTTATGAAGCGTAATCCACACAGAAAGAACTTTAGATGAAACGATGGTTCAGTACAAATGGGTTGCGCTCTCTAACACTACACTTGGCACTTTGATGGCGTCAATCGACGCCACGATTGTTCTGATTGCGTTGCCAGCCATTTTCCGAGGAATCAACATCAACCCGTTCACGTCTTTCCAGTACATGCTTTGGATACTGTTCGGCTACAGCATAGTTACGGCCACGCTGCTTGTGACTTTCGGCAGGCTCTCAGATATGTTCGGTCGAGTGAGACTCTATAACCTCGGATTCGCCATCTTCACGGTTGGGTCGATACTGTGCTCAATAACCCCGAGTCTGGGCGCCGCTGGAGCTATCGAGCTTATAGTTTTCAGGATAATCCAAGGTGTCGGCGGCGCATTCTTGTTTGCGAACAGCGCTGCAATAATAACCGACGCCTTCCCAATAAACGAACGGGGAAAAGCGCTTGGAATAAACCAGATATCGTTCCTAGCGGGCTCGCTGGTAGGTCTCGTTCTCGGTGGTATTCTCGCGGTTTATGATTGGAGACTCGTGTTCATCGTAAGCGTTCCAGTAGGCGTTGTAGGCACCGTCTGGTCGTATCTTAAACTGAAAGAACGTGGAACCATCAGAAAAAACCAAAAGCTTGATGTCTGGGGAAACCTTGCTTTTGGCGCAGGCTTAACGTTAATCTTAGCGGGCGTCATCTACGGTCTAATACCCTACGGCAACTCAGCGATGGGTTGGAGTAACCCATGGGTTATTGCTGCCTTGGTCTCCGGCGCGGGACTTCTGATTGCTTTTCCATTCATTGAAAGCCATGTTGCTGAGCCGATGTTTAGGCTTGAGTTGTTTAAGATAAGAGCGTTCAGCGCGGGTAATCTCGCCTCAGTTTTCAGTTCCATGTCAAGAGGCGGAGTGTTGATAATGCTTATAATTTTGCTTCAGGGAATATGGCTTCCCCTTCACGGGTACAGCTACAGTTCCACGCCGTTCTGGTGCGGCATACTAATGATCCCCATGTCCATAGGCTTCGTCGTGACCGGACCGATCAGCGGCTACTTATCCGACAAGCACGGCGCAAGATTACTTGCAACTGTAGGCATGTTGATCTCCGCGGCGGCTTTCATGGGGTTTATACTGCTCCCAGCCAATTTTCTTTACCTATACTTTGCAGCTGTACTTTTCATCATGGGACTTGGCGGCGGCGTCTTTGCCTCGCCTAACATGGCAGCTGTAATGAACTCAGTGCCGGCAGAGCATAGAGGTGCAGCTTCTGGAATGCGGGCGACTCTTCAGAACAGCGCAATGACGATAAGCCAAGCTGTGTTTTTCACTATTATCATAGTATCGCTGACAACGAGTCTTCCGGGCGCACTTTCAACATCAGTTATGAGTGACGGCGCCCCTGCCACGCTTGCGAAGGCTCTAAGTGCCACGCCGGCCTCAGCGGCACTCTTTGCCTCGTTTCTAGGCTACAACCCTGTTGCAACCATACTTCAAAACTTTCCTGCATCAGCGTTAAATGCTATACCTAAGGCAACGATTAATTTCCTGACGGGACCCAGCTTCTTCCCGAACGCGATTTCATCTCCCTTTATGGCTGCCTTGCGGGAAGCGTTCATCATCGGCGCGGCAATGTGTGTTATAGCTGCTGTTTGCTCCGTACTGAGAGGGCAAAAATACGTGAACGGGCAGCAAAAATCGCCTGAATGACGGTTAAAAACCGTTGATTCACAGTCATTGACGGCAGTAGAAGCGCGCGGGTGAAACAAGAGCGGCCCTGGAGGATTAGTTGACCGAGAGCTCCGTGACGATGCGCTTAAATTTCGGCTTTTTACACTCGAGCACTGATAACGCCTTCAAGCTTGTCCAATTCGTCTAATACATCTTGTCCGACTCTCTGATGCACGAGGTAAACAGCGATGGCGTAGCCTTTTCCAATTTGCCTAGATGGATTCTCCCTTATGTTGACACCGTAATCGGCGAGGACTTTGTCTATTTTGGCAAACATTCCTGGCTTGTCAGCATGATAAACGAACAGGGGATAGAACGGTTTTTCCTCTGACTCGATGTTTTCTCCCACGTTGACCGCATTCGAAAAATCTCCATGAAATAAATAATCAGCGATGACACGCGCCATTTCAACCGAGGTTTTTTTCTGGGCTTCCACCGTGGATGCTCCTAAATGAGGGGTGAAAACAACACTATCCAATTGGCGAAGCATGTTCATGAATTCGGAATCTTCCTCGGCGGGTTCATCTTCAAAAACATCTAGGGCGGCTCCTGCTATTCCACCACCCTTCAACGCCCTGTACAAAGCCTTCTCATCGACGTTGTGTCCACGGGCAGTGTTAATTAGAAAAGCAGTTGGCTTCATCAGACACAGCTCTTTCTCCCCTATCACAGTTTCGTTTCCGCCAACGTGAATGCTCACGTAATCAGACCGGGCGAGAAGCTCTTCTTTTGACACAAATTTTATTCGGGAACTGGATCTCACAAGCGGGTCGTACCCTATCGTTTCCGTTCCGAATCCAACAACGAGTTCGCTGAGTTTTTGCCCAATTCTTCCACAACCTAAAATGCCCAAAGTCTTACCCGAAAGTTCTACTCCTTCAAAACATTTCTTTCTCCACACGCCCTTCTTCAAAGAGTGATATCCCTGCGGCACTCTCCGGGAAACGTCCAACATTAACGCAAGCGCTAATTCTGCCGTGGCGGTTGTGTTTCCAAAGGGAGCTGACTTGACGATTACTCCGTTTTCAGTCGCAGATTTAACATCGATGTTGTCAGTGCCGACTCCTGCTCTGCCGATGACCTTCAAGTTGCCCTTGCTACCGCGCTCGATAACCTCTTTCGTAACCACCGTTGCGCTTCGTACCACTAAAGCATCAAATTCTGCAACCTGCTCAACGAGAGATTTGGGGTCTCGTCTGCGTTTGTCTATCTCGATCCCCGCGTTTTCAAATAATTTTACTCCTTCCTCGTCCATTCCATCATTCAGCAACACTTTCATGCAATTCACCAAGTCTCTCTAACATAATTGCATCCTAAGAATTTAGTTCTTGCTGCACTGTCAAACGAGCCCACCTTTTAACATTTGATATTGTGGCGACAACGATGCCCCTGTTTAAAATTGTGTTGAATGGATTTCCGTAAAAAGCTTATAGAAGTTACTTTGAGTTGTGTACATGGTAAAATTGTACTTTCTTGGCGGAGAGGACTTAGTAAAGCGAGATTCCGAGCGCATAAACAGGAAGGCTTTTGCTGACGCTGGAGGCGCCCCGACCGTGCTGGTTTTTATCGGTTGGGCATCCAGATCAGTTGATGAAGGCGAGAGGTATAGGCGTGTGATTGTTGACTATTTTGAGGAATTGGGGGCTAAAAAAATTGTTTTTGCTGAGCTTTCAGATTTGTTAGAAGATATCGGTGGCAAAATGGAAAATGCAGACTTGATTTACTTGCCTGGTGGTGATCCGAAACTTCTTGTTGAAAGAATAAGAAAGAAAGGAGTTGACTATTTGTTGCGACGGTACGACAAGGTTATTGTCGGAAACAGCGCGGGCGCTCTTGCACTTTGCGGTGATTGTTTAATTGTCGGCGGTGGAACTCAGGAAGAAACCAGGATGATTTCAGGAATTGGAGCCGCCGATTTTTGCGTTGACGTTCACTACAACTCTTCCAAAGACAAGGAGCTCATGGAACTCTCGAAAAACACACGGATATACGCCATTGCTGAAAGAAGCGCACTGGTCCGTGACGAGGCTGGAATATCTTTTTTTGGTACGGTGCACTTGTTTTACAGAAGCAAGAAGACACGGTGTTCCTAGTTCAAGTTTGCTTCGAGATTATTTTCTGGTGCGTCTCCCTTCTTTCAGGAACGTCTTATCTTTTCGTCGGCAACACGCGTGAAATGTCTTTTACCACGCCGTGGTTTTGGGAAGTTACTTCATCTGTTCCGCATAGTTTATTTGCAAATCTGTTATCAGCGTTCTCAAACGATCTTTTTCTGTGTCATCAATGAATGGCTCCATCTTGTCAACAATCGACATTATGCAGTCAATCGCGAGACGTGCTTTTACAAGGTCCTTCTTTATTTCATTCGTGCCCGGATAAACCCGTAATCCAATGTAACGCCACGCTTGCTCGCTTAACAGCACAACAAACAATTCCAAAAGCTGATAAATGTCTAAAAAAGATACGTCGACAGGAACCGGTTCCTGCTCTGTTTTTTCAGAATTATCAGGCGTCGAACCCAATTAAGAACACCTCTCAAACACTATATGATTTCTTCTTTTTTCTCGCATCTTTGTCTGAGCCTTCTTTTCGATTTTCATCATTTAAAATTCAGCTTATGATTCTAATCGTCGATACAAAGCTAAAAATATATTGGAAGAAAAAACCGTAAACGCGCCGCGCCTGTGACTTAGGTGTAAAGCCGAAGAGAACCAAAAAAAGGGTTAAACCTGGAAGAAGTAGTAGGACAAATGCTTTCCAACTGTCCTACTACTTCTTTAAGGCTTGATTCTTCAACGATATAGGCCAGGAATCATAAACCCATATTTGATTTTTAAAGCATAACAGAATATACGCCAAAAATTCGACTACCAGAGTTTCCAGGGCAAATCATCCATGTACTCGTTTAAAGAGCGGATTGAGTTGCCGTTTTTGCCTTTCTGCTTTAACACTTCCACTAACGCGTCAGCCAACTGCAGGTTCGTTATGACTGGCACGTTGAATTCTACTGCTTGGCGTCGGATGATGTAGCCGTCGGTTAAAATCTCAGAGTAGTTTTTTCCCTTGTCAGCTATGGGCACGTTAATAACTAAGTCAATCTTGTGCTCCTGAAGATAATCCAGTATGTTGGGTTCAGCCCCGGCTTCCTTAACCTTGTACAGCAAGTTAGCGTTAACCCCGCCGGCCTTCAGCACGTCAGCGGTGTGCGCGGTAGCATAAATCTTGAAACCCATGTCGGCGAAAGCCTTCGCTATTGGCACGACCCGTTTCTTGCGTTCTTCACTGCCGCCGACACTTATGAAAACTGACCCATCTCTTGAAGGAATATTAAATTCTGCCGACTGCAAAGCTTTAGAGAATGCGTCTGAAAAGTTTTCGCCTAAACACGCCACTTCCCCAGTGCTCAGCATTTCTACTCCGAGAACGGGGTCGGCGCCGCTCAGGCGCATGAAACTAAACTGAGGAACCTTGACGCCGACGTGATTAGCAATGGTCATTGGTGACAAGTTGATTACGCCGCCGATTTTCTTGTCCAGCATAGCCAAAGTTGCCAGTTCAATGAGGTTTATTGCACGTGTTTTGCTCACAAACGGCATCGAACGGGACGCCCGCAAGTTGCATTCAATAACGTTTACCACGTCATCTTTGACGAGGTATTGAATGTTGTATGGTCCATGAATTTTAAGCGCTTTAACGATGCGTTGGGTGCAGTCCTCAATGTTCTTTTGAACTTCAGGCTTCAACGCTTGGGGCGGAATAGTCATTGTTGCATCTCCGCTGTGGACCCCGGCGTTTTCCACATGCTCCATTATAGCGCCGATCAGCACAGTTTCCCCGTCTGAAACCCCGTCTACTTCAACTTCCTTGGCATGATCGATGAACTTGCTGATTACAACCGGGTGATCACGAGAAACTTTCGCAGCTAATTTCAGGAAGTTCTCCAGTGACGCTTCATTGAAAGCTACTCGCATCGCTGAACCCGACAGCACGTAACTCGGCCGCACAATAACGGGGTAACCGATTTTTTCAGCGAACCGTTTAGCCTCACTGACTGATGAGAGCTTACTCCAGCTCGGCTGGGAGATTTGAAGCTGGTCTAAGAGTGCGCTGAATTTTGAGCGGTCTTCAGCTAAATCAACGTTTTCAGCGGAAGTGCCAAGCAGTTTCACTCCTGCGTCGGACAGGCTCATGGCTAGGTTGTTCGGGATTTGTCCGCCAACGCTGGTGATGACGCCCATCGGGTTTTCTTTCTCGTAGATGTCGAGGATTCTTTCAGTCGTAAGTTCCTCAAAGTACAGCTTGTCTGAAACGTCGTAGTCTGTGGAGACGGTTTCCGGGTTGTAGTTAACCATTATTGCTTCTTGAATGCCGTTCTTCTTAAGCGCCCAAATCGTGTTGACGCCGCACCAGTCAAACTCTACGCTTGAACCTATTCTGAAGACGCCTGCGCCCAAAACGATTACTTTGCTAACGCCACTTTTCAGTTCAATGTCGTCTTCGTCTCCGCCGTAAGTGAGGTAGAGATAGTTTGTTTTCGCTGGCCATTCAGCTGCTAACGTGTCAATCTGTTTGACAACTGGAAGAATGTTGGCGCTTTTTCTGAATGTTCGAATCGTTGACTCATCGGTGTTTTGGCATTCGGCAATTTGCTGATCTGAGAAGCCTAAGCGTTTGGCTTCACGGATAACTTCGGCTGCTGAGCCCTCTCCGAGGTTTAGCTGGCGCAGTTGTTCTTCCATGTTGATGATATTCTGGATCTTGTGGAGAAAGAACGGGTCAACACCGCTTAAACGGTAAATTTCAGGGATGGATATGCCCATTTTTAAAGCTTTGACAATCTTGTAAAGTCGCTCGTCAGTTGGGTTTGCGAGCTCATCACGTATTCTCGCCTCGGTCTCAGGCTCTGAATCTTCAGGGTTGCAGACTAAGCCGATCTTACCCGTGTCAAGCATGCGCACAGCTTTCTGCAAAGCCTCTTCAAAGCAGCGTCCGATAGCCATCACTTCGCCCACTGAACGCATCTGTGGACCGACGTGTCGGTCGGCGTTCTTGAATTTCTGCAGGTCCCAGCGCGGGATCTTCACGGTTATGTAATCCAAGGCTGGTTCAAAGCAGGCTGTGGTGACTTCTGTTACTTTGTTAATTAGTTCGGGAAGTAGGTAGCCCAAGGTCAGTTTCGTCGCTATGTAGGCTAAAGGGTAACCTGTCACCTTGCTGGCTAAAGCAGAGCTTCTTGACATACGCGAATTAACTTCGATCACACGGTACTCTTCAGATGTGGGATGCAGAGCCCACTGAATGTTGCATTCACCCACGATGCCTAAAGCGCGGATGGCTCTGATTGACGTTGAACGAATAAGGTGGTACTCGCGGTTGGTTAGGGTTTGGGACGGTGCCACGACGATTGAATCGCCTGTGTGTACGCCCATCGGGTCGAAGTTCTCCATGTTGCAGACCGTCAAGCAGTTGTCCGCGTAGTCACGCATGACTTCGTACTCGACTTCCTTCCAGTGGCCTACGTATTCTTCGATGAGGATTTGACTAATTCGGCTCTGCGCTAAACCAACCGTCGCTATCTCCTTCAACTGCTGAGGGTCGCGGGCTACGCCTGCGCCTTTGCCGCCGAGGGTGAAAGCGACGCGGATGATGACGGGGTAACCGATCTCTTCAGCCACTTCCAACGCCTGCTTGACACTTGTCGCTGACTTACTGTTAAGGGGCGGAACATTGGCCTTAATCATCGCTTGACGGAACCGTTCACGGTCGCCAGTGTCCTCAATCGAGTGAATTGGTGTGCCCAAGACTTTTACGTTGTATTTCTGCAGAATACCCTTCTTATCAAGTTCGACGCCGCAATTAAGCGCGGTTTGCCCGCCAAACCCGAGAAGGATCCCGTCAGGGCGTTCTTTCTCTATAACCTTTTCAACGTATTCTGGCGTGACTGGCAGAAGGTAGACTTTTCCAGAGAGACGCGGGTCAGTCTGAATAGTTGCAATGTTAGGATTAACCAGAACGGTTTCTATGCCTTCTTCCCGCAGAGCCTTAAGACATTGGCTTCCTGAATAGTCGAATTCGGCTGCTTCGCCGATTTTTATGGCGCCGCTGCCAAGAACCAGCACTTTTTTTATCCAGTCAAACTTCGGCACTTAGGGGGCCTCCAGGTTTTTTGCGAACTTGTCGAAAAGCAGTTCTGTATCGTATGGGCCTGGGGAGGCTTCGGGGTGCCATTGTACTGCGAATACAGGTTTGGTTTTGTGTTTGATGCCTTCTGTTGTTTTGTCGTTTGCGTTTAGGAACCAGGATTCAAGCGGCGTTTTCTTCAACGATTCTATGTCTACTGCGTAACCGTGATTTTGAGTTGTAATGTAACAGCGTTGACTGGTAAGGTCAAGAGCCGGCTGGTTTTGAGCACGATGACCGAACTTCAACTTGTACGTGTCCCCGCCCATTGCTAAGGCAAGGATTTGAGCGCCAAGGCAAATGCCCATAAACGGAACTTTATCAACCACTTCACGGACGCACTCGATTGTTTTGACGCATTTTTTGGGGTCGCCTGGACCGTTGCTGAGAAAGACACCGTCAGGCTTGTAGGCTAAAACTTCGGAGGCTGAAGTGTCATAGGGCACGCGTACGACGTTTATGCCCCTTTTTAGCAGGTTGCGGATGATGCTGTTTTTTACTCCGCAGTCGATTAATACAACTGTTTTGTCGCCGTTTGCTCCGTATTTGACGGGCTGCTTCACTGATACCTCCTTAACCAGATCCGTTAAGTTAGGGTCAGCGATGTCCTTGCCGTTCTTTAAAGCGGCGTCCAAATCTGCCTCTTCGCCTGCGTCAAAAACCTGCAGAGCCCCGAGCATGACACCGTGAGTTCTTAGTTTCTTTGTCAAGCGGCGTGTGTCAACGCCGTATATCCCTGGGACGCCCTCGTCAAGTAGCCACTTGTCCAGAGTTCTTGTTGACGCCCAGTGGAATGGCTCACTGCATAACTCGTGAATCACTAACCCTTGAACTTGAATGTGGTCGGACTCGAAGTAAAGTGGCAACCCAAGGTCTAACTGGTTTGATGGAACACCATAATTGCCGATTAGGGGATAAGTCAGGGTTAAAACTTGACCCTTGTACGATGGGTCAGTAAGGGCTTCCGGGTAACCGACCATTGATGTTGAAAACACGACTTCACCGGTGATTTTTCCCGTTGCGCCAAAACCGTTACCCACAAATGACGTTCCGTCCTCGAGAAGCAGAATCGCTTTTCTTTCTTTCTTGGACGTGCTATGTTGCGGGACCAAAGCCCTATTCAACCTCTAAGTTTGGGTTTTTAAATCTTACGTTTTCCAGATGTAGGGGGCGATTTGGAAAGAGCGTAAGATTCGACGACCCTGTTAAGGTTCCCTTCTGCATCTGCAAGGTTCTTTTTAAGCATAGCTACGCGGTTTTTCGAATCCGCCATGTTTTTCCTGCTTGTTCTAATGGCTCTTTTAACCTCGACAGGTGAGGGACCGCCTAGCACTTTATATGTTTCGATTAGTTTGCGCGGATTTGCACAAGCGACTATGTCTTCCATTTTAACCACTAATTTTACGCCTGCGGCTTCCTGAGCTACTTTCTGCATCAGTTCGGGCGTCGCATCCAAGAAGGTTTTCTTTGATTCGATCAGCGATTTGACGAGAGCACCGACTATTTTGTGGGAGGTTCGGAAGCGAACACGGTATTTACGTACAAGCATGTTAGCGAGATCGGTTGCGCCGACAAAGCTGGCTGCCGCCTTGCTTTCAACGTTTGATGAAACCTTCAAGTTAGGGATAAGCTTCGTGAGTATGCCGAGTGAGCCGGTTAAGTTATCTATTGAAGCCCAAAGTTTAGGCGTTATCTCTTGAAAATCAAGATTATAGGTTGTTGGCAGGCTTTTCACGATGGCGGTTGAAGCGGCAAAATCGCCCAGAACAAGGCCTGCTCTTGCACGGATTACTTCAAGCACCTCTGGATTCTTTTTCTGCGGCATAATGCTGCTTGTGGACGTGAAATCGTCAGGCAACTCAACCGTGCCGAACTCTTGCGAGCTCCAAACTATCAAGTCCTCAGCCAAGCGGCTTAAGTTCACTGCTAGTAAAGTGAGCGCGGATTGGGTTTCAAGGATGAAGTCTCGGCTGCCGACCGCGTCAATAGAATTCGCTAACACTGAATTGAAGCCTAAGAGCTCAGCAGTTCTTTCGCGGTTTATTGGAAAACTCGTCGTTGCCAATGCGCCAGCGCCAAGAGGGCACAGGTCAACCCGGCGGTAAACGCCTTGTAGCCGATCTACGTCGCGATCTAAAGCTTGGAAATAGGATAGAAGGTAGTGGGCGAATGTGACTGGCTGCGCTGCCTGAAGGTGAGTGTACTCCAAAATGACCGTGTCGATGTGTTTGCTTGCGGTTTCCAGAAGGCTTTCCTCCATCTGAAGTAGCTTAAGCATCAGATCAACTAGTTCGTTGCGAAGCTGCACTCGGATGGCTGTCGTGACTTGGTCATTTCTGCTTTTTGCGACGTGAAGGTTTCCGCCGACTTCAGGTCCCGTTTCGTTGAGGACTGCTTCTTCGACTGCCATGTGAACGTCTTCAGCCGACGCGTCGAGCTTGGCTTTTGACAGCTTCTGGAGGGCTTTGAGGATGCTTGCTCCATCTTGCCACTGAATTATTTTCTGCTCCATCAGCATTACAACGTGGGCTTTGTTTATGTCAACTACGGCAGTGACGAAGCGTTCATCATCCTTTCGCGAAGAAGTAAACTTAGCAACATCTTCACGCGTAGACGCTAGGCGCCCGCCATGCAGTATCTTCGACAGTTCTATTCAGCCCTCCGTCTTCTCCTCACTTTTTGGAGTTGCGAGGTTTTTTCTTTTCAACGGTTTTCTTGCCTGTCGTTTTGAGGGCGTTGTACATTCTTGTTTGGAGCCCCCACAGTTCGATGAAGCCTTTAGAGTATGACTGATTGAACGTTGTTTTGATGTTGTAGTTGGCCAAGTTCTTGTCATAGAGCGACATCGGTGATGAGCGTCCGACAACTTGCATGCTGCCCTTGTACAGTTTAAGTCTGACTTCCCCATTGACGTTTTCTTGAGACTTGTTTATAAAAGCGTCGAGGTCGTCTTTGAGCGGGTCAACCCATAAGCCCGCGTAGGCTAAGAACGCCCACTGGGCGTCGATTTGCTGCTTGAACAGCACTTCGTGTCGTGTCATGACCATTTTTTCAAGGTCTTTGTGCGCTTCTAAAATTACAGTCGCAGCCGGGCACTCGTAGACTTCCCGTGATTTTATGCCGACGAGGCGGTCTTCAATGTGGTCTATGCGTCCAACGCCGTTTTTGCCAGCTATTTCATTCATTGCTTCAACCAGTTGAAGCGGCTTCATGTCTTCGCCATTGATCGCTACAGGCAATCCAGCCTCGAATTTTAAGGTCACAAATTCCGGCGTGTTCGGCGCCTTTTCCGGTGAAACTGTCCATTCATAGGCATCTTCAGGTGGTTCTTGGCTTGCATCTTCAAGCAAACCGCATTCGATTGCTCTTCCCCAGACGTTTGCGTCTATGCTGTACTTTTTAGCTGCGTTGGAGACAGGGATACCTTTGGTTTTTGCATAGGCGATTTCTTCTTCGCGGGTCATTCCCCATTCCCGGACTGGAGCAATGATTTTTTTGTCAGGTGCTAAGGAGCCAAGTGTAACATCGAAACGCACTTGGTCGTTGCCCCTTCCCGTGCAGCCGTGCGCTAACGCTGTAGCGCCTTCCTTTTCTGCTACTTCAACCATTTTTGATGCGATGAGCGGGCGCGATAAACTTGTGCTTATCGGGTACTTTGCCTCGTAGAGACCATTGGCTTTTATGGCTGGAAAAATATAGTTTTCTGCGAACTCGTCTTTCGCGTCGATTGCAAAATGCTTTAGAACGCCCAGTTTCTTGGCTTTCTCTTCAATTTCCTTAAGGTCTTCTTGTTGACCAACGTCAACAGTTACTGTTATCACTTTGGCGTCGTATTTTTCTTGAAGGTACTTGACCAGTACGGACGTGTCTAATCCGCCTGAGTATGCCAAAACTATTTTTTCGGTTATTTTTTGCTCCCCCGTTTTTTAGGCTGAACCATTTCCCTTACCTCAAGCCCTGTATTCTTAAACGTTGTGACTTTTTTGTTACTTAATAAAATTTAAATGTCCCATTTGATACATTTGGGGTAACATGAGTATAGCTCAAAAAGTTAGGAATCATCTGCGAAATAAGCCCTATTTGCAAGAAGCTCTGGAAAAGGGCATTGTTAACCTCAGCGAGCTGGCACGACAAGTACAGAAAGAAGTAAAAACTGATGACACGAGCGCTATTAAGGCTGCGCTGCGGCGTTACTCGGAAGAACTGCAAAAGCACAAGCAGAAAAGGGAAGAAAAGGTGCTTAACTTGCTCAGGCGCAGCAGCATAGCCGTTTATGACCGAAAATCTGTGATGATAACTGGCAAAGAAGTCGATTCAAAAACGGGTATGAAAGTGGATTTGCTCGACAAGTTCGTTTATTTGCTTGACAGAAACGATTTGCCTGAACGGGTAAACGCCCTCGTGAAACATGACAATTGCACGATGATTGTCGTGCACTCGCCTGAGGAACTGGAGGCAACGCCGGGAGTTGTCGCTTTCCTAACTTCACTGTTGGCAGAGCAGGGTGTGAACATAATTGAGTTCATTTCCTGCTGGACTGAAACCATTATCGTAATCGAGAAAAAAGACAGCCTGAAAGTCTATGAAACTTTATCAAATCTGGTGGGTTAAAGTGTGCATGCGAGCAGCAAAATTAATAATGCCTCGGGAGACAGTTTAGCTACAACCTTCGATAGTATGCCCAAGTAGAGTTCACTTAAAGGAGAATCAGAATCGTGGTGCATCAAGAATGTATCAACTGCAAGGCAAAATACGACATTGACGAAATCGTTTACTTCTGCAAAAAATGCGGGGATATCCTTGAAATAAAATTCGATTTTGAAGAGTTAGCGCGAGCCCTCGAAGGCAGCGATTGGAAGACAAAGCCTCTGTCAGTTTGGCGGTACCGTGACTTCATGCCTATTCATGAAGCCGCGCACATAGTCACTCTAAACGAAGGCGGCACAGGATTACACCGATCCCAACGGCTAGGCGAGGAAGTGGGGCTTAAGGAAGTATACGTGAAGAACGAGGGGGAGAACCCTACTGGAAGCTTCAAGGACCGAGGAATGACCGTGGGTGTCACAAAAGCCGTTGAACTTGGCGTAAGACACGTAATCTGCGCTTCAACAGGTAACACCAGCGCGAGTTTAGCCGCTTACGCTGCAAGAGCAGGATTAAAGTGCACCGTTCTCATCCCGTCAGGCAAGATTGCGTATGGCAAGTTGGCTCAAGCCATGATTCACGGCGCGAAAGTTTTGCAGGTCAGAGGCAACTTTGATCAAGCCTTAGAATTCGTGCTTCAACTGGCTGAGAAGCACAGGAGCATTTACCTGCTCAACTCGATTAACCCGTTCCGTATTGAAGGGCAAAAATCATTGGGCTATGAAATCTGCGAGCAGCTAAACAAAGAAGCCCCAGACAGAATCGTCATACCCGTCGGCAACGCTGGCAACATAAGCGCAGTCTGGAAAGGCTTACGCGAATTCGACGAGCTCGGCTTCATAAAAAAACTGCCGAAAATGACAGGCATACAAGCATCTGGCTCAGCACCCATAGCGCAAGCGATAAAAAACAACAGCAACAGAATTATCCCTGTAGAACACCCTGAAACAGTCGCCACCGCCATCCGCATCGGTGCTCCAGTAAGCTGGAAAAAAGCCCTCAACGCTATCCGCGAATCCCACGGCACCGCTGAAACGGTAACCGATGAGGAAATCTTGGATGCGCAGAAATTGCTGGCGAGAATTGAAGGTATCTTTGTGGAGCCTGCAAGCGCCTCATCCATCGCAGGATTAAAGAAGCTGGTTAAAAACGGCATCATAAGCAAAGACGAGCGAGTTGTTTGCATAACCACGGGACACGGGTTAAAAGACCCAGACACCGCCATTAAGCAATGCGAAAAACCGATAGAAGTTGATGCGGAAACATCTGCCATCGAAAGGGCTTTAGGATTAAAATCCCAAGTAACACTGGCGCTTGCTAGGTGAAAATGGAAATGAGGATTATACTGGTTGGATTTGGCGTAGTGGGCAAAAGCGTGGCTACCATTCTCGCTCGAAGGTATGCGGAAAAGATTCAGGATTACGGGTTTAACCCAAAAATCGTCGCCATCGCCGACATAGATGGCGCGGTTATAAACCCAAGCGGTCTAAGTCCTGAAAAGCTGGAGGAAATTAAACACAGGGGATTTCCAATATCTAAAGATCCCGAGTTTGGCCACCCTGGAATTTCAGCGTTGGATGTTATTGAGTCGGTCGAAGCAGAAGTGGTTGTTGAAGTCACGCCTGTAAACATCAAAACCGGCGAACCAGCCATATCCCACATCACTAAAGCGTTCAAAACAGGCAAACACGTCGTTACAACCAACAAGGGACCATTAGCCCTAGCAATGCCAGCCCTAACAGAACTAGCTGACTACAATAATGTTTACCTGCGATTCAGCGGGACAGTCGGCGGCGGAACGCCCATGCTTGAGTTTGCAAAACGATGCCTCGCCGGAGATAAAATTCTTGCCATACGGGGCATACTGAACGGTACAACTAACTACATACTAACTGAGATGTCTCAAAATCGCGTGACCTTCCAAGGAGCGCTGGCAAATGCGCAGAAACTTGGTTACGCCGAGACGGAGCCGTCCATGGATGTGGACGGGTTTGATACCGCTTGCAAAATAGTAATTCTCGCGAACTGGATATTGAACAAGAAAATCACGTTAAAAGACGTGGACAGAACAGGCATCCGCGACGTATCTTTAGAAGCGCTTGATGAAGCTTCAAAGATGGGCAACACGATCAAGCTGATCGGTTCAGTAGACGGCAACACTCCAACAGTTAAACCCATGGAGTTAGCTAAAAGCAGCCCTTTATGCGTCAGCGGAGTCCTTAACGCGGTAACTTTCTTCACCGAGTACGCAGGCGAAGAAACCCTTATTGGCAAGGGCGCAGGAGGAATGGAGACTGCCAGCGCTGTTTTAAGAGACCTCTTAGATATTAGACATAAGCTGGCAGAGCGATTGCTAAGTTATAACCCGGAGTCCTGAAAATGAGAATAGTAATGAAGTTTGGCGGCAGCAGCGTTGCCACAGGCGAAAACATACGTCACGTAAGTAACATCGTAACTCAAAACGTCAGAGACAACTGCAAGGTCGCCGTGGTAGTATCGGCATTGGCAGGAGTAACTAACAGCCTTATCGAAGTTGCCGAGCAAGCGAAGAAAAGCGATGAAAAACATATTCAAATCTTTACCAAGGAACTTTTAGATAGGCACTTAATGGTAATCAGGGAAGCCATAACCAGCGAGCAAACGCAGAAGGAAGTAAAACAAATCGCAGAGAAAACCATTGCTGAACTGGAAAAAGTGCTAACGGGAATATGCTACGTGGGTGAACTCACGCCGAAATCTAAAGATTACGTTTTATCGTTCGGCGAGCGGCTTTCAGCGCCTATCGTTTGGGGAGCATTAAAAGACCGAAAACTGGAAACAAAATGGTTCACAGGCAAAGAAGCAGGCATAGTCACGGACTCAAACTTTGGCGAAGCAGACCCTCTCATGAACTTCACCACCCACCTGATTCAAGAAAGGCTGGCTCCACTGGTTGAAAAGGGCGTCATCCCAGTCGTTACTGGTTACATAGCTGCTGACCAAGACGGCGTCGTGACGACCGTTGGACGCGGCGGCTCAGATTACACAGCGACAATATTAGGCGCTGCATTGGGCGTTGATGAGGTCTGGATATGGACGGATGTCGACGGCATAATGACAACTGATCCGAAAATAGTTCCATCTGCCAAAATGCTGCCGCAGCTTAGCTATCAGGAAGCTACTGAAATGGCGATTTTCGGCGCAAAAGCAATGCATCCACGCGCCCTCGAGCCGGTAATCAAAGAAAACATCCCAGTCAGGATTCGAAATGTCTTTCATCCTGAAAATCAGGGTACGTTGATAACCGGGAAACCTGACGCGAACGTCAAGGAAGTCGTTAAAGCCGTCGCTATGATAAAGGATGTTGCCATGTTAAACGTCAGCGGGGCTGGAATGGTCGGCGCGCCCGGAAGCTACGCGAAAGTCCTGGATGTACTGGGCAAAAACAACATCAACGTGATGATGATATCCACTGCAGCCTCAGAAGCTAGCATATCAATGATTATTCGACGAGGGCTTTTAGGCAGGGCAATCAGCAACCTTGAAATTGCCTTGGAGGACAGAGGCGGTTTGGTCAGCGAGGTGTCAGCGGAAGACGACGTCGCGGTCATCGCGGTGATGGGCGCCAACATGAAAGGCACCTTAGGCGTAGCCTCAAAAATATTCACAACAGTCGCCAAAAAAGGCATAAACATCCGTATGATTGCTCAAGGCTCATCGGAACTGAACATTTCGTTTGTCGTCAAAGAGAAAGACGGAGAAGCCGTGGTCCGAGCCATCCATGAAGAGTTCAACCTAGATAAGATATAGAGAAGTTAAGAAAAGTTGGCTTTGATTCTTAAGCCTTTATTTTTATTGCCCATAAGGCGGATTGTTCTGCGTCCATCGCTGCCGCCAGTAGTTCCTTCTTGACCGCCAGAACAGCAGTCGAGCCACAAACATTATGACTACAACAACCAGCACGATGAGGAGAAGCTCGCCTGGATAGGAAATCGCCCCGGGGTAAAAATAAAAGTACAGCACCAAAAGCGCCACGGCGATTACCCCAGCGGGCAACATAAGCAGGATGCCGGCGTAACGGAACCATGTCGGTGGGGGTTCCCCAGTCATTCCGCCGCCCCCAGCGGCTCCTCGCCTCCCACGTTCATCTTGGATCTGCTTAAGCCTGTCCTCGTTTAGGTAGTACTTACTGTTTACTTCGACAAAAATGCCTGTTTGACCAAGTCTTCGATGCATGGCTTGCTCGAACTGAGGTGGCAACCCCAGCTCCTGGATAGTCATGGCTTTTTCTGGGCTTGTAGCTCCTTTTTCTCTGAACCGTTGAATTATTTCTTGTAGGCGATGCCGCATTTGACCTCTGTTTCCATACATAGGTTTTCCTCGCTGGTTTATTTTTAGGCGCTTCTTCGATTTAGTGATTTCGCCGTCTGAACTTTTTCCTGCATTGAATTCATTTCACTTTTTGCTTTGGATAGCTCGGTCTTTTCTTCCTGCGCCTTTAATGGTTGCATGCATCCTTGGAGGAAATTAAAGTTCTTCGCGTGGAAAAGGTGGCTGCTGCAGGAGCAGTCTGAGCATCCGAAGCCGACGATTGACTGAGCGTTTTCTTCTAGTAGGCTGGCGATTTTGCATTCTTCGGCTTTACAACCAGTCTTATAGTAGACGGCTATTGTTTTTGCTGCCTCGTCGCTCAGCAAGTAGTCAATGTGCCAGAACAAGCGTTTTTCTTTTCTTTCGTGTCTTGCCACTCGAAGCTCCAAGTTGTTTTGTGCTGAACCGACGTAAGCGTACAAACCTTCTGCAAAGGCGAGTTCGCCCAGGGCCCCGATTTTAAGTTGGACGGCATGGTTGATTTGGATGATCAGCACATAGACGCCCTTCAACAGTTTCGCCACGCGTAAACGGGTAATTTTAATTTAATTTTTTTCTTTTTGCCCGCCGAGTTGCTCGAGCATAACCGCGAGGCTGTTAGTGGGTGGTAGGCATGTTTGATCGCGGCACACGTAAGCGGTTGCTTTGCCTTCGATTTGCTGGTAACCCAAGCCTGCCTTATCCGGATGCTTAAGTACCGTCACTAGGGTGGGCAAATAAAGTTGTCTGAGCGTCTTGAGCATTTCTTGCGCATCATCTTCTTCATGGTCGCCGACTACTGTGACAATGTAGGATGGGCCAACCTGAAAGTCAACAGCTGAAAGAAAGAACGTGTAGGCTTCTGGCGCGGCTTCCACTTCTTCCGCGAAGGTTTTGGTCATTTGGATTGCCATCTGCTCGTATGCGGGCTCGTTGGTTAACCTGCTAAGCCAAAGCAGGTCATGCAGCGCTACGGAGTTGCCTGATGGAGTTGCGCCGTCATACAGCTGCTTCATCTTGGGCATGGCGGCTTGACTGTTCTCTGTTTGATAGAATCCGCCGTTTTGGCTGTCCCAAAACTTCGTCAACATGACATTCGCTAAATCTGTAGCAGTTTGCAGATACTTGTCTGTGAAAGTCGCCTCGTAAAGTTCGATCAGTCCGTAGATGGTGAAAGCGTAGTCGTCTAGGAAGCCTTCGATGGCTGTTTCGCCCTTCGCGTAACGGTGATTAAGCACGTTGCCTTGGCGCATGCGGTTAAGAATGAAATCAGCGGTTTTCTTGGCTGCCTCAAGATACTTCGGTTCATTCAGGACACTGCCTGCCTTGGCTAATGCCGCCACCATTAGGCCGTTCCAGTCGGTCAAGACCTTGTCATCTATTGATGGAGCAACGCGCTTTTTTCTTGCTTCAAAAAGCTCCTTTCGGATTTTACCCATGTTTAAGATGAGCTCGTCGATGGTTAGGCCTTTGTAGGCTGCTAATTCTTCAAGCGGTTCGGCGATGTGTAAAATGTTCTTGCCCTTGCTCATCAGAAAATTTCCTTCACGCTTTAAGCCGTAGATGTGGACGGCTAGCTCCGCGTCTGCTGGAGGCAAAACATCGAGCACTTCGTCGACGGTCCAGAGGTAGAATTTGCCTTCTTCACCCTCTGAGTCGGCGTCTTGACCTGAATAGTAGCCGCCTTCTTGGCCCGAGGACAACTCACGTGTGACGTAGGTCAGGGTTTCTTTTGCAGCGATCTTAAATTTAGCGGCACCCGTTACTTGATAGCCTTCCACGTACGCCAGCGTGAGCAATGCTTGGTCGTACAGCATCTTTTCGAAGTGAGGCACCAGCCATTCTGCGTCGGTGCTGTACCTGTGAAAGCCGAAACCGATTTGGTCGAATATTCCGCCCAAACGCATCTGGCGCAGAGTATTTTCCGCCATGGAAAGAGCATTTTTTTCTCCAGTGTGAGCATAGCGTCGCAGAAGAAACAGGAGTTTATGAGGCGTGGGGAACTTGGGCGCTGTTCCAAATCCACCTTTTTCTTCGTCATAATCCAGCCTGAGACGGTCATAAGCGTCCCGTAAGACTTCACTGCCAAGCTGATTCCCTGCTGTTCTTTTTTCAAGGTATTGAAGCCGCGCTTTGATATCTGCGCCCACCATTTCCAACTGCGAACGCTGCACCTTCCACATGTCCATAACTTGTGAAACAAGATCCAACATCCCCATTACGCCAACGCGGCTGTATTTGGGGATGTAGCTTTGGGCGTAGAATGGGTTCAGCTTGGGGGTCATCAGGATGTTAAGCGGCCAGCCGCAGTTTCTTCCCATCGCTTGGCAAACAGCCATGTACGCTGCATCCAAGTCAGGTCTTTCTTCACGGTCAACCTTAATGCACACAAACGCTTGGTTAAGCAGGTCAGCGACTTGCTGATCGCTGAAGCATTCCGCTTCCATCACGTGGCACCAGTGGCAAGATGCGTAGCCTATGCTTAGGAAGATGGGTTTGTCTTCTGCTTTGGCTTTGTCTAGGGCTTCTTGGCTCCATGCGTACCAGTCTACGGGGTTGTAGGCGTGCTGGAGGAGGTACGGGCTTTTTTCGTTAATGAGCCTGTTAGGCTTCGGTTCAGGTTTTGGCTGCATAAAAAGTAAACTCCATGCCTGCAGTATTTAGCCAGCAGTGTTTTATTAATTGTTGGGTTCTGAATGTTAACTATTTTTTCGTTTTGTCCCGGTTTGACTTTTTCGAATTAGGACTTGTATTTGCAGGCTATGCAATTAGGAGGCAATGCGCCGTTTAACCAGCAAACATGTAGTTTCACTATATTAGTATGTGTACGTATGCCTGCGTGTCCCAGATAGAAGCCCAATCAACAAGCACACTCCCCCGACCAACGCGATGAACGAACCAACCAACAGCATTATGGCAGAATTCGATAGTGTTGAATATTGTGAATTGAAAGAATTCTGTTGAACCAGACCTGTTGATGACCAACATAGAAAGATGCCTATGAGTAAAATAACAAAGCCGAAAAACGCGAGATAAATGAATGACCCGTTACTCAAAGGTTTATCTTCTCAAATTCTTAACTTTCTGATTTTGGAAAATTAGAATTTATGAATTATAAAACAAGATTGATACCGGCCCTTTGTCTGCAGGCAATTCTTGAGTGTTAAAAAGCGCTATGGTTATTGCTGTGAAACGTAACATTATAGTCGGGTCTCTTCATGAATGTGAAGGAAGCCTTGTCCAAGCTGCAAAGTTACTCTGACGAGCTTGGTCTCGACCTGTCGAAACCCGCTGACCGGTTCAAATGGTTTTTGGCTTCAGTGCTTTTTGCCAAAAGAATATCTGCTCAAACTGCCAAAGAGACTTACCGCTATTTTGAGCAGGAAGATTTGACCAGCCCTGATGCCATATCAGATGCGGGGTGGGACCGGATGGTTGATGTTCTCGATTCCGGAGGTTACACTCGATACGACTTCTCGACCGCGACGAACCTTCTGGGAATCGCAAAGATGATGAAGGAAAAGTACGGTGACCTAGAAGGGCTCTATTTGGAATCAAGCAGCCCAGCCGACTTAGAGAGGCGACTCCAAGAGTTCAAGGGTGTTGGTCCTGTGTGCGTGAGCATATTTCTCCGGGAGCTAAGAGGAATCTGGGAAAAAGCAAAACCTGAACCCTCGCCGATGACCGTTGCAACGGCGAAAAAAATTGGTTTAGATGTGGAAGACGTCGTGCGTTATGAATCTCAACTTGTTCGGTTAAACCTTGAATACTGCAAGAAACATCGAAGCTCAACATGCCCCCTTGAAGACAAGTGCCCGGATATGATATCTCCTTAGAGAAGAAAAGAAGAAGGCGTCAGCAGAGTCCTTTTCGTTGACTTTGAAGGCGCTAAAGCACTATGAAAAGGCAAAAGGACAGCCAGATGGGGGTAAGTTTAAAATACTTCATGAAGTATAATTGCGTTCCCTATGGTAGTTTCCGTATATAACCTACCTTAAAAAAACCGGGTTGAATAAAATGAAATTAAATACTATGCAATTAGCCGTGATGGCAATCCTGGCTGCATTGTACGCGGTCGGCGTTATTTTCTTGGCTGGAATAAGTTTCTATGCTGCACAAGTAAGAATCGCTGACGCGATGTTGCCTTTGTCGATGATTTTTGGGTTGCCTGGCGCCTTAGGCTTAAGCTTGGGCTGCTTAGTTTCCAATGTTTTCGGGGGTCTTGGACCAATCGACATATTCGGAGGGGCGGCAGCAAATTTGGTTGCATGTGTCCTCGCATGGTACATTGGGCGAAATGGAACAAGAATCAGGCGGTTTGCGGCAACGCTTGTTCAGACGGCAGTTGTCGCGTTGATTGTCGGCTCGTATCTTTCGTTCCTTCTTGGCATGACTCTCGGAGTAAGCATTCTCCTCGTTCTTGTCGGCGAAGTAATCGCAGTCAACCTTGTGGGATTCCCCATACAAGAAGCGCTCAGGAAAACCTCGATATTCAGCAAGTTCACCGGAAACAGTCAAGCGCAGGAAAAAACTGGTTAAGTTTTCTAAGCGTCCTTATTTCCGCATTTGGCAGGACCGTATGCATTCCACTAGTGATTCGAGGTTTTCTATGGATTTGTCTAACGTGACGAAATTCCCGATTTCTTCAACCGTGCTGGAAGGGATAATCACTACGACCTTGCTTAGGATTGGTCTTTTAAAGCCGAGTTCTGTTGCAGCTTCGTCATTTAACGCAACCTGCAAGCCCGTAACATGCCAGTCGCTAGTGTCCACGTCTAAAGCTTCAACTTCTCCCACTGTGTAGCCTTTTTCGCTGACCACTTTTTTGCCTTCAATTTTAACGGGGTTTACATTCATTTCTTTTTCTGCAACGTCTTTGAGGTTTCTTATTGGCTCAGTGAGCGTTATCACGTCGCCGACTGATTCAATCAGCTTCGTAGGTAAACACACCATGATTCTGCGTAGGAACGGCTTCCTGAAATCAAGTTCCGCCGCAGACATGTCGCTGAGAACAACGTAAAACGCGTTGGCTTGCCACGTGCTGAAGTCAACGTATAAGTCGTTCATCTCTCCCAGTATGTATCCTTCGGTTCCAATAACTTTCTTGCCTTTCAACAGGATTGGATTCATCGGAAACCACTTTGCATTGATAATTTCGACTGGTTCCAAATAAATAGTTTGTTTTTTGCGCCAGCTCCGGAAGCTAGGTTAAGGTGGGGCTTTCGGGGAACCCGATATGTTAATCGTTCTATTGTTTTGCTTGTCTACCAACTCTTCTAAGAATCAAGTTAGCCACCAACGCCAACGCAGCGTCAGCCAGAAGCCATTCCAGCAAGTTAAAAACGCGGATAAACGCGAGAACGGTAAAAGTCAACAACAGCGCAACAGCAACTGCGCCAACAGTGCGCCTCGTTTTGCTGGCGGGAGCCGATCTGGGAGTACTCAACGCGTCCATATTCCGTATGCACCTGACTTCTCCAACCCGTTGTAGCCTATAATCGTTGCTGTTACCGGAACGATACGCAAGAGTCAAAACATTTTCTGTTTTTGATCATCAACAGGTGTTCATCAGGACTGGGCACAGAAAGGAAGCCACGTCTCAATGAATTTTGGTCCCGCTTCAGGGTTTTTTAAACCCAGTTTCTGCTGCGGCAGTATTCATTAATGCTTCTTAAAAAATTATTTTGTTTCCGTTGGAGGGTGCAGCTGGTTATTTATGCTTAATTGATCTCCACGCGAGGTAAATGACTGCGGAGACTAGGAAAGTTGAGTCTATAGAGTTTGGGAAAGAGGGGAAGAAAACCCAGTGGTTGAAGAACGTTGCGAACTTTAGTGCAATGCCGATTGTACCGCATACAAACATCACCAGCAAACAGTCCTGCAGGAGCTTGTTCCAGCTGTTATAAATTACCTTCATGTATTATCGTCGAACAATTACAGATTTTATTAATAAGTAAATTATGAACTGCAACTATTAATTGAAACTCAACGTTTCAACTTTCAAACGAAGATGTAACCTGGTTTAAGTGATTCTTGTGGCCGTTTCTATAAGAAACCCTCTTTTGCTTATCGTGTACGGCAGTCGGCGGGCAGGCATAAATGTCCCCCTCATTTTTCTCACAAGCAGGTCCGTGTGCGACGTGTCAGTGGTCATTGTAATGTTGAATGCTATAATACCTTCAGCGAAGTGTTCAATCGTAGTTTCCGTTTTTTGGTCTTGCATTCCTTCGGTTAATAGAAGCAGATGATATTCTTCGCTGGATTTGTTTTGATTCGACATCGCCGTTAAAAGGCTGGTGACTTCGTTCAGTTTACGTGTTAGCAAAAGTTCAGACAGCGAGTCTACTATGACCGTTCGATGCTCCATCATTTCTTCCAAAACTACTTCTTGAAGGGCCCCCGTTTTTGTGAAGGTTTTGAATTTCCAGTTTCCGCTACTTTCCAGTGGTTCAGTGTCCCAGTTGTACGTTGCCATGTCTTCCCTGACGGCGTCGGCAGATGGATTTACAGTGAAGTAGGTAACTCCGATTTGTTTTGCCCTTGCGTAGGCGATTTGTCTCGCGAACACTTCATTACCGGTGCCAGGTCGGCCTTCAAGCAGGAGAACTTTAGGAGGCAATCCTCCCGTCAAGAATTCGTCAAGACCTGCAATTCCCGTTTTTATCAGCTTCATGTTGGGCTTCCTCCGTTTACTTTGTAAAATGATTGTTATAACCCTTTTTGGTTCTGGGGCA
>Ga0187784_10000078_pt1 | contig 57324 bp, 50 predicted proteins | sample 1015_SJ02_MP15_2_FD_132964 | JGI IMG/M metagenome (GOLD analysis project Ga0187784, IMG submission 132964) | Tropical peat soil microbial communities from peatlands in Department of Meta, Colombia - 1015_SJ02_MP15_20_MG | ecosystem: Environmental > Terrestrial > Soil > Wetlands > Peat | place...
ATGGCCGAGAAGTGTACGAACACGTCCTCCCCATTCTGGCGGCTGATGAAACCATAACCTTTGGCGTCGTTAAACCACTTTACTGTTCCTGTTTCCATGGTGTTGCTTTGTTCCTTTTTCTTTAGATATGCGCTGATTTCCTTGCTGGACTTCTGCAGGCAGGTCACGCTGGTTAGCGGGAAGTACTGGAAACTGCAAAAAAGCCGCGAAGTTCAAACGCATCCTAATTGTACCTCATTAGGTCAAGCCAAGGCTAGCAAACGAGGCGTCTTTTCTCTACCGCCGTTAGGAATATTCACCCTTTGACGCACCAACCGGCTCCCGCCGTCTCCCTCTGGCAACTTTTCCAACTTCACATCATCATTAGAAACATGCGGTTTCGCCCGATTGCAATCTTTCTGCTTTGCTCCGTCTGTTCTGCCGATGTAATCCAGGACGTGAAGATTGCTCTGTGGCAAAACAATTTTGCTGCGGCAAATTCAGAACTCGACAGTTATCGCTCGGAACACGGCGTGGACCCGCTGTACCTTGAGGCCCAATCCTGGCTCGCGCGTGGATATCTTTCGGCGAATCAGCTTGAGCAGGCCCAGAACCTGGCGAAGGGAACCGTCTCAGAAGCCCGCCAGCTTCTTCAGCGCCGTTCGCTGGATGCCGAACCGCACCTACCCACGGCGTTGGGAGCAGCGCTCGAAGTGCAGGCCCAGGTACTGGTCTTGCGCGGGCAGACCAGCCAGGCATCCACGCTTCTTCGTCAGGCTCTCGCCACCTACGGCAACACTTCCATCCGTGCGCGGCTGCAGAAGAATTTCAATCTTATCGGCCTGACCGGACGGGCAGCCCCGCCCCTCAACCTCGAGACATATATCGGGATCCGACCTACTCCTCTCGCCGAGTTGAAAGGCTCTCCCGTACTTCTCTTCTTCTGGGCCCACTGGTGCGCTGACTGCAAACAGGAGGGTCCAATCATCGGTCAGCTCAGCTCGGAATTTTCGGGTAGGGGATTGAAAGTCCAGGCGCCAACCCAGCTTTACGGCTACGCCGCATATGGAGAGAGCGCCGCACCCAAAGACGAAATCGCCTATATCGGGCGCGTTTGGCAGCACTACTATCCTGCTCTCCAGGAAGTGCCGGTTCCCGTCAGCAAAGCAAACTTCGATAAATATGGCGCCAGCACAACCCCCACGCTGGTTCTACTTGATCGCAACGGCCGTGTTGCTCTCTATCATCCCGGGCTGATGTCCTACGAGGATTTGCGCGTCGCCATTGAAAAAGCCATGTAGCCGATCAAAGCGGCGTCACCGTTTGCGGAAGATTTCGAAGGTTAGATTGAACAGCTGCACCAGAGTGATTCCGATTGCAGCATACACAGCGATTTCCAGTCTCCGGCTCGATTCCTGCGCACTTTTCATTACATCCCTGACCTCTCCGGTCGTGTGATAGAGCGTGTCGGCAAGCTGCTCGAAGTGCTCGGTCGAGGCCCGCAGCCGTTCCAGCACACGCGACGTCGTTACCAGCGAAGCCGCCATCTGCTCTCCATTGCGGATGTCCAGCTCGGTTTTGCAGGCCAGCCACCAATTTGAACCCGGCGGGCTGTCATACATTCGCTGCCGAATCTCTTCGTACGAGCGGTTGCGCAGCAACTGAACCAGAGCCTGCACAGTGTCCGGCTCATTCACTTGTTCTAATACGGGCGGCATAAGCAATGACTTTACCAATCGGCGGTAACACTTCTCAGATATCTAAAGTGCAACCGGATCGCTGGTCCTTGGACGAAAGTCGCTGCGGCGGAGGTAATTTCGTCTGTCGAGATACAATCTGCAATTTGATGGATTTACAACGAATTGCCGCGCTGCTGCAGCCTTTCCTTGCCAGTCCTCGCCGACTCCCGGAGCGCCTCAGTTCCGGCGAATCTGCCGTTCTAACTGAGCCCCAGCTGCAGCAAATCTCAACCTATCTCGACCTGTTGCTCCGCTGGAATTCACGGATTAATTTGACTGCGATTCGTGAGCCGGACGAGATCGTAACCCGTCACTTCGGCGAGTCTTTGTTTACCGCCCAACATCTGTTTCCTTCCGTTCTGCCCGCGCGCGCACAGCCGCTCCCCGCTGTCCAACCGGGCCGTGCCTCCGCGAGGCCACGACTATTCGATTTCGGCTCCGGAGCAGGTTTCCCTGGTTTGCCGATCAAAATATGGGCGCCACACGTCGATTTAACCTTGATCGAATCGAACCAGAAAAAAGCTACATTCTTGCGGGAAGTTGTTCGCCTTCTCTCGTTGGATTCGGCAGCGGTATTTTCGGGTAGGGCGCAAAATTTCAGCGCACGGGCCGACGTCGTAACTCTGCGCGCCGTGGAGCGCTTCGAAAACTCGGTCCCAATCGCGACGGCGTTGGTCGAGCCATGCGGCAAACTTGCACTTCTCATCGGTCAAGCGCAAGTAACCCACGCCCGAGAACTCGCATCAACTTTCCAATGGCAAGAGCCCATTCCAATTCCGCTGTCCGCAAACCGGGTGCTGCTAATCGGACTAAACAACCCTGTCGACGAATCCAGTTGATCAAGTCTCGAGTTAGTTAACTGTGGAACCAATATGCACTCGCTGGCGCACAGGAAGGCTGCCGGCCCTCTGAATTGTGATTCAGACATTCTGCAAGTGGGAAACTGTCTCGCAGACGTGCTCCTGCACTACTCTTTTCGCCCACTCAACGCCAAAAAATGTTCCACGTGGAACATTCTGCAAATCCTTCCTGCCAGCGTTCCGCGTGGAACGATTTTCTGTGGAAACATACGACGAAAAACTCGCCAAATCATTTATACCTGCTGCCATTTTGTAACTCAGTGCCTGCACCGAATTCCGTCATTGCAATGCCCAGCGATTCGCACTATGCTGCGAACATCTCGGCGCTCTCCAAAAACTGAATGGGACGCGTTCTCGCTGTAGCCAACCAGAAGGGCGGCGTAGGCAAGAGCACGACTGCCATCAATCTGGCCTCTTCCATCGCAGCGTCAGAACTCAATACGCTGCTCGTAGATTGTGATCCTCAATCGAACACCACCAGCGGTCTCGGTCTCATAAAAGATCCAGAGCGAATCTCTACTTACCACGTCCTGATGGGTCTCGCGGAGGCAGGTTGTGCGTTGCAGAACACAGAGCTCGAGCATTTGTGGCTACTCCCGGCTCACAAAAACCTGATCGGCGCAAATCTGGAGCTGGTGGACGCTGAACGCCGGGAATTTCGCCTTCGCGATGCCCTCGCGCCCTTACGCGAAAAGTTTCGCTACATCGTGCTGGATTGCCCGCCCGCGCTCGACTTGCTCACCTTGAATGCTCTGGTCGCCGCGGATGCAGTGTTGATTCCCATGCAGGCTGAATACTTCGCGCTGGAGGGAATTTCTGAACTTCTCGACACCATCGCACGAATTCGCGCCAGCCTCAATCCTGAGCTCACTGTCGAAGGTGTGGTTTTGACGATGTTTGACGACCGTACGAACCTCGCACAGCAGGTGACCGCGGAGCTGAGCCGCTACTTCGGCGACAAGCTCTGTAAAACTACGATTCCCAGGAACGTGCGCCTGGCCGAGGCACCCAGTCATGGCAAGCCGGCTCTGGTCTATGACCCGCGATCGCGCGGGGCCGAATCCTACATGCAGCTCGCCAGAGAAATTCTTGAGCGCAGTGGGATCGTGCAAGAGATGCCGCTGCCAGTGCCCGATCCCGTCGATGACAAGCAGGTGGTCAATGCGCCGCGATGGAAGCGATGGATCGCCGATCGGAACAAGTTAATCACCATCAATATTCAGGACCGGTGAGGCCCGTGAAACACATACAGGAGAAGACATGGAAAATATGCAGACATTAGACAAGGTTTCGGAGAAGCGCCGAGCTCTCGGTCGTGGCTTGGATTCGTTGTTGCCGCCGCGGCCACACGTCATCGCAGGCACGACCGGTTCCGGCATTGCGCCTGTGAATGTTCCTCCCGAAACTTCGTCTGTGTTTTCGGATCAGGCGATCTCGGGCACGAGGCCTCAGACGGGCGAAGCAGTTCTTCGAATTGCCCTGGATCAGATCGACGAAAATCCCTACCAGACGCGCCGGGTTTTTGATCAGAAGGCGCTCGACGAACTGGCCGAGTCGATCGGTTCAAACGGCATTGTGCAGCCGGTTGTTGTGCGGCCGCTGGCCGCTGGCCGTTACACCCTTATTCTGGGTGAGCGGCGCTGCCGGGCAGCGAAGCTGGCTGGTGAAACAACCATCCCGGCAATCATTCGCCAGGTTTCGAACGAGCAAGCTGCGGAAATGACGATTGTCGAGAACCTGCAGCGCCAGGATCTCAACTGCCTCGAACAGGCCCATGCCTTCGCGCGGCTGAGCCGCGAGTTTGGTCTGACACAAGAGCAGATCGGGCAGAAAACCGGTTGCTCGCGCGAATCAGTTTCCAATTACATGCGCCTGTTGAAGCTTCCCCCAGAGATCCAGGAATTTCTCACCGCTGGCAAGCTGGGATTCAGCGAGGCGCGTGTCCTGTTACAGCTGGCCAATCCGGAGAGCATTCCGCAATTCGCCAAAGAGGCTGTCGAAAAGCAATTGTCGGTTGCGCAGCTAACCGCGCTTGTCGAATACGCTAACCTGCCCGGTGATTCCGCGCCCGCTCGCGCCAACGGCAAAAACTGGGTGGATCCAAATGTGCGAGCTATCCAGTCGGAGCTTGAGCAAATCCTGCAGTGCAGGGTGCGGATCAGTGACCGCAAAGGAAAAGGGAAGATCCTGATCGAGTATGGGAACCTGGAGGATTTCGATCGCGTGGTTGAAATGCTGAAAGGGAAGGCCTAAGTCGGACTCTCGTCCAGCACCTCATTCGATAAGAATCAAGATCGTAAACAGGTGGGATAAGAGCCTCGCTTGGAGGACTATTCTCTAGCAAGGCTGGCCACAATATCCGCCTTTTGAGGCACCGAAGTGGGAAACAGATTTCTCCGAGCTGCGGCTGTGTCTTCCATCTACATTCGTCTCAGCAACGCGGCATGACTGCGGCGTATAGCCGGACGCCCCACCACCTTGAACCCAGCTTCATCTGCCGCCCCTAGCTCCGCTTCGAACTCTGCGGTTTCCACATGGCCCTTTGGCTCGGCAACAAGCATCTTTGCGCCAGATTTTGAGACCTCGGCAACTTCACAGAAGAAGCGACTGGTATCAGGAAACTCGTGTACAACGGCGAACGCCAGGATGAAATCGACCGAGCCACGCAGGTCGGCGATGCCCATTGAATCAGCAGAGCTCAAACGAGCCTCCAGCCGGTCAAGCAACCCGGCTTTGGCCGCGCGACGTTTGAGCTTGGCAACCATCTTCGCTTGAATGTCCACCGCTACTACGCGCCCGGCACTGCCCACCATCCGCAGCAGTTCAATTGTGAAAAACCCCATGCCGGGACCTGGCTCTAACACCGTCATACCTGCCTTAACATAAGGTGCCAGGATTTGACGAGGATCCTGCCCGATCCGGCGAAAAGGGTTCAGCAGAAGATATCCAAGCCACCACGGACAGACGCGATGAGGCATTCTGGTTCCTCAATACCAAATTTGCTTCAGGTTGAATTCCAACACGGGAATCACATCCGAAGCAACCGGCTTGAACGCATTGCCTGATTGCGCGAGCGTATCTCTTCTGATAAGAACCAGAACTATACAGTCGTGGGACGCGAGATAATATTTACCTTCGCCGTTTCATGGTAATCCGAATTGTGGAGGCAAATTTCACCTGCTAAGTGGGAACTATGCTCGATTTTGAACTCATGAAGTCTGTCGCGGAGCAAATGATGGCTCCCGGTGCGGTCAGCATCGAGGGAAAGAGCATTCCTGTAAAGCGCACCAGCTATCAACGCCTCAGGACTCTCACGTTTGCCATGAACGGCAGGCAGTATCAAGCCATCGAGCAGAATGCCGAGAAACCTAGCCGATGGGGTCAGCTTGCCCGGGAAGGTCATCGCGTAGTGCAGTTCCGCGATGTGCAAACCGGAAAGTATGTTGCCGTCGCAGTAGATGGTGCGGTTAGAGAGTACACGCGCTGAACCGACTCACTGCTCGTGGAATTCGGTGAAAGCGCCAATTTTTCCGTAATAAAGGCGAATGCTGCATACTTTCGGTCCGATGTGCGCGAACGAGACTTGCAATTGCTTCGGAGGGGAGTCGACTTCGCCGAGTTCCATCGGACTTCGCGCCACGTCCTGATGCTCATCATAGGCTGCCCCCGGCGTGACGTTTTTGTTCACGATCAGGGTCCAGTCCTTCTTGTTAGGAATCACGTACACCGTGTATGCGCCGGTGGGGATCGCTGAATTGTTCAAAACGACCGGAGTCCCGGTGAACAAAGTCATAGGCGCGCCGCCCGGCTGCCATATCTTTCCATTGCGAGGTTCATCTTTCGAACTCACGGCCGCGCTGTTGTACCGTACGCTGATCTCTTGCCCATCGTCGAAGTCACAAAAAGCAGTTGCCGAATTCTGATCCGAATCGGCCTGCTGAGCGAGGGCACGATTTGAGGGAAGACACTGGCCGAGCAGGAGGATGCAAACCGCCAAGACGCGCACGTGAATGCCTCCTTCAATGATTCACTGCGAGTTTATTGTACGTCCAGCCTCTGCCATACCGACAGTGATAATACATCAGACGCCTTTCCGAGCAGGCTTTCCGCACTCATCTCAACTTCGGTTCAGCGCCCATCGGACGGCTTGGCATTGACCTTACGTTACATTTTCGCAGAGCTGGGTGGTTGCTACCGTCATAGAGCGGCAGGAAAGGCTGGCGCTCATCAAATGGCAAATGCATCCAAGTCCGCGCAGTTGAAGGTTCTCTACTGCGAAGGCAATGCAGAAGTGCTTGCTTCCCAGGCAGTACTCCTGCAGCAAGCAGGACACAAGGTCGCGACCGCGCAGGGCCGCAAGGCAACCGAAGAAGCTATCCGGCAGGGAACTTACGACTTGGTGGTCCTCGGCCCAACCTTGACCAAGAATGATCGTCATCACCTTCCTTACGTGGTCAAGAAAACAAACGAGAGTACGCGCGTTCTGGTGATGCACACCGATGGCGAGCGTCATCCCGCCGTCGACGCCAACCTCGACACCGGCCGCAGCATCCAGGACGTTGTCGCCAAGATTGCTGCCATGTGGCCGAAAACCGAAGTCGCCAAGGGCGCGGGCGCCGGCAACTAAGGCCGTCTCTTGCCTGCGGTGATCTAACTCGCTACGAATCACAACAGTAAACTGTGGGATGAACCGCGCATAACCTTCCGCTGCTTTATTCACAATTGATCAAAGTCGCCACCTGCCACCGATGAAAGTGGGAACCGGCTCTCCCGAGCCCTGTGACTCGCCTTCATCGCAACCGTTCCTCCAGGCAGCCCCGTAAACAAGCATGACAACCACGACAGAAACTCCAGCTAGAATTTAGAATGTTCCCCGAATTGCGATGAATGCTCACACCCCCAGCTCGGGAACCGCAGGCCCGCAGATTTACGTGACACTCACTGGACTACCACTCTCATTCCGCTTCGAGTGGCCGTTTCACAAGTCCACTTCTGGCGCGGATTTCTTCGTCTTGCACTGCGATGTGCGCCTCGAAAGCGCAGAGGGCTTACATGCTCCCGTCGCCGTCAACCTTTCGGCCACTGTGCATGAAGTCATGCCGTCGCTCGAACCGAAGGATGCCGAGGGACCTGTGATAAATGCGCTTCGCAAAGAAGTGGACCGGCGGCAACTGGAATTTTTGAAATCTGGGAAGCTGGTACCAGTGCACTTTTCCAGCCGCCATTATGATTTCAAACGCGACAAATGGGTGTTCGGAAAAGCCAGCGACGAGGGAATCTCCTACCTGCTCTTGCGGAAAGTTTTTTGGCAGGCCCGCCGTTTCGGAACATCAGCTTGGGTCGCTGATCCCACGGAAGCCCTGTACGTAGAAACCTCCACCGCCCACGTCATGCAGGTCGCCCGCGAGCTCGAACCAAAAGGACTGATAAAAGTTGAAGGCGAGTTCGCCAATCCGACTGACAATCTGTTCAAACGGGCCGCAGAGTTCGAGAGCGATGCGCAGGCGGCTCTGCAGGAGTTAGAAAAGAAACACGCCTTCGAACGAGGTTAGAGTTCCGCAGCCCGCTATTCCGCTTTCATTGCATCGATCAACTGAAATAGCTGGCTGCGATCCACCACTTCCACAAACGGCTTGCCCTGCGTTCGGTTACTCACTACGTAAATCGTGGGGGTGTGCTCCAGGTGTATGGACTTGCCGAGATCGCGATCGGCGGTGACTTCGGCCGCCAGCTTGCCCTGCGGATCGATCACAAAGGGAAGACTGGTTTTGTGGTCAGCGGCAAATTTCTCTGAAAAAGCCCGCATGTTCTCTGGCGTAATCTCCGGCTGGTGCTCGAACATGTAATCGCGATACTCGTGGCCAAGCTGCTTCGATTGCGCGTCAAAATACCGGGCGATCACCGCCGCTTCAAATGACCATTTGTGAAAAGGTAGTGGAAAGTCGTGCGCCACCAGCGGAATCTTGTAGGTCTTGGCCGCTTCATCAAGCAGCGGTGCCGCGCGGCGGCAATCCGGACACTCAAGGTCCTCAAACACCACAATCGCTACTTGCGCGCCCTTTGGCGGTCGCAGGACTGGGTTGACCGGCTCCTGCGCGAAGACAAAAGTAGCCAGGAAGAGAATCAGGGCCGAAATCGTCAGATAGCTTTTCTTCATAGGTATGCTGGAAAACGGAGTGTGTTCCTTCTTGTTGCTCTATATTAACCGACTACGCCCGCGCTCTCAAAGAAAGCGAAAGTCACAAAAGACGAAGCTGCCGACGCTCGAGAGCAAGCAGTTTTTCCTTGATTGGCAGACCTCCGCCATAACCGGTTAGCTTGCCGTTGCTGCCAATTACTCGATGGCATGGGATCACGATCGGAATCGGATTCGCGCCATTGGCCAACCCGACCGCCCTCGAAGCCTTCGGATTCCCGATGCGGCGTGCTAACTCGCCATACGAGATCGTCTCGCCGTAAGGAATTTCACAAAGACGCTTCCACACCTTCAGTTGAAATGCAGTGCCTACGGGTGCGAGCGGCAGGTCGAATTCCTCGAGCTCTCCCGCAAAATAAGACCGAAGCTCTGCAATCGTCTCCTCTAAAAATTCTATGTCTTCTTTCCACGAAGGCTCCAGCCTTGCGTGATCTCTTCCATTCTCGAAGAAAATTTTTCGCAGTCCGGTCTGGTCCCCGACGAGCAGCAGCGATCCGACCGGGCTCGCGATCCTTGCATAGTGAACGGACGTCATAGACCTTCTCTGCCCGGGTACCAAACCTTCATACCGCCGCTGTGGCCTGTTCTCTTCGCCGCGCCTGAATCTCGATGTACACATTAACAAGCGAAACTGCCGCCGGGGTCACACCCGGAATGCGCGAGGCTTGCGCCAGCGTGCGTGGCCGAACTTTTACCAGTGTTTCCTGCATTTCCCGGGAGAGGCCGCTCACCGAACGATAGTCAAACCACTCGGGAATGTTGCGTTGCTCGGCCCTCTTGAGGCGCTCGATCGCGCGCTGTTGCTGCTGAAGATAACCTTCGTACTTGATTTCAGTTTCCACTGACTTAAGCTCGTTGCGGATCTCGGACGAGATCGAAGCTGCGCCATTTCGTTCGAAGAATCCAAGATTCAGCTCGCGCAGAACCGGCACGAGTTGCTCCACCGAGATCTCCGGCCGTTTCAGTAGTTGAGCAAAGGTTTGCCCCAACGTGGTTGACAACCCTGTTGCCCTGTCGCTGCTCACGTTCTGCTGGGGCAACGTAGAGGTTTTCTCTTGCGGGGCTCGCTCGCCATCCAAGATCTTTTCCAGCATCTCGCTTGTCAATTTAGTTTCCTGAAGAACGCGCTTCATGGCTTCCAGGCGCTCTTGCTTCGCTAGAAAGTCCGTCCAGGCTTTGTCCGAAATCAAGCCAACGCGACGGCCATATGGCGTAAGGCGCCTGTCGGCATTGTCGATCCGCAGGTGCAGACGGAACTCCGCCCGCGAGGTAAACATGCGATACGGCTCGTTGGTCCCCTTCGAGATTAGATCGTCGATCAGTATTGCCGTGTAGGCTTCCGTGCGGTCCAGGATCAGCGCTTGCTCCTTCTTCACTTTCAGCGCCGCATTGATTCCCGCCATCAGTCCTTGGCAGGCGGCTTCCTCGTAGCCGCTCGTACCGTTGATTTGGCCGGCCAAAAAAAGGCCGTCAATCCTTTTCGTTTCTAGGGTGCGTTCAAGTTCGGTTGGATCGATCGAGTCATACTCAATCGCGTAGCCGGGCCGGAGCATTTCCGCGCTTTCAAGTCCCGGAATCGACTTCAAAATAGCGAACTGCACCTCCACCGGCAAGGAAGTGCTCATCCCGTTAACATAAATTTCATGCGTGTTCAGGCCTTCAGGCTCGAGGAACAGTTGGTGCGTCGTCTTGTCAGGAAACTTTACAATCTTGTCTTCAATCGATGGGCAATATCGCGGCCCAATCGACTTGATCTGGCCGCTGTACATGGGAGAACGGTGGACATTCTCGCGAATGATGCGGTGCGTTTCCGGGGTCGTCCACGCGATGTAGCAGGGCACTTGCGAGTCTTGATGTGCCACGCGCTTGCTGCGAAAGCTGAAAGGCGTGGGATCGGGGTCGCCAGGCTGAAGCTGAAAACGCGGCCAGTCGATCGTGCGTCCGTCAAGGCGAGGGGGTGTGCCCGTCTTCAGCCGGCATCCGCGCAGGCCCAGCCGCTTTAGCGCTTCACCCAGCAGCACAGCTGGAGGTTCGCCTGAACGGCCAGCCGGGTATTGTTGCTCGCCACAATGAATCAGTCCATTCAGAAATGTGCCGGTGGTGATGATCACGGCGGACGCGCCAACCGTTCGCCCATCGCGAAGACGGACGCCCCGGCAAATTCGCAGTCCACCCGGCAACTCCTCGACAATCAAATCCGCAACCTCAGCTTGCTTGACCGTCAAGTTATTCTGCGATTCCAGGAACTCGCGCATCTTCAAGCGGTAAGCCTGTTTGTCGCATTGCGCGCGCGGGGACCAAACGGCAGGGCCGCGCGAAGTGTTCAGCAGACGAAACTGGATGCCAACAGCGTCGGTGACTTCGCCCATAATGCCGCCCAGCGCATCCACTTCCCGCACCAGGTGCCCCTTCGCTATTCCACCCACAGCCGGGTTGCAGGACATTTGCGCAATGAGGTCGACGTTGAGCGTGTACAGCGCCGTCTTCAGGCCCATGCGAGCCGAAGCCATCCCGGCCTCACAACCAGCATGGCCGGCGCCGACTACGACCACGTCGAAATGTTCGGTGAATTGTGCCATCCAGCGAAAATCCCCGGTGGGAATACCACCATTGTAAAACAACCATCCCAGCGCTTTCGCGGGCCTACTTCCCAACGCAAAACGTGCTGAAGATAAGGTTAAGAATGTCGTCGGTCGTTGTAGCGCCGGTAATTTCATCCAGGGGGCGCAAAGCGTTGTACAAATCGAGTAGCAGCATCTCGTGAGGTATCGTCGTCTTGACCGCGCTCTGGGCTGCATCCAGCGCCTTGATGGACTCAAGAACCAGGTTTCTGTGGCGGATATTGGTCAGAAACCCAGTCTCAACTTCCGCACCAGCCTTCCCTCCTACATGGCGCAGGATTTCGTCGCGTAATTCGGGAATGCCTTGACCGGTAATTGCCGAAGTGCGCACCGATGTGAGCTGAGAACTGGGAACAGTGAACTGAGAACTGCCTATATCGGATTTGTTCTGCACTACAATCGCCGGCCGTCCATTCACCTGCAGCAACAATTCCTTATCTTCCGCTGCAGCCGGCTGCGAAGAATCCACGACGACCAGAACCAAATCAGCGTCGGCGAGTGCCTCCATCGATTTGCCGATCCCGATACTTTCCGCTTCGTCAAGCGCGCGGCGGATCCCAGCCGTGTCGACCAGTTTTACCGGAATCCCGCCGATGGCAACCGTTTCGCTGACCAAATCCCGCGTCGTGCCCGGCGTGGCTGTCACAATGGCCCTATCGCGCTCAACCAAGCGATTGAACAGACTCGATTTGCCGACGTTTGGCCGTCCTACGATTGCCAGAATCAGGCCTTCATGCACCACTTTTCCGTAAGCAAATGAAGTCGCCAGTTCCTCTAAAGGGGTCTGAACCTCCGCAAGGCGCTGCATGATGCGTTCACTGGGAAGCACGGAAACGTCGTCTTCTGCAAAATCTATTCCCGCCTCCAAAGCAGCAATCAGCTCAACTAGTTTCTGTTTGATCGGTTGCAGACGCCGTGAAAGCGCACCTTCAAGTTGCTGGGCCGCGACTTTCGCCTGAAACAGCGTCTGCGAATCGATCAGGTCGCGTACCGCCTCGGCTTGAGTAAGATCAATTCGGCCATTCAGGAAGGCGCGCATAGTGAACTCACCCGGCTCGGCTAGGCGCGCGCCGCGAGCGCTTGCCAATTCGACGATGCGTCGCAAAACCACCGGCGATCCGTGGGCCGAAATTTCGATGATGTCATCAGTAGTGTAGGAGTGGGGTTTGGCAAAGTAAGTCACGACGACCTCGTCGATGCGCTGGCTGTGTGGCGCGGCCGCCCCCGGCCGCGTAGATTCGTTCTGTGAAGTTCCGCGGGCGAGAGCGCCCACACCGTCCGGTTCGATGAGTTCACAAAACATTGCCCGGCCCGGTTCAAGCTCGTGCTTCAGATGCAGCATGGGCAGGGCAATGCTCTTCGCCTCCGGCCCCGCCAGGCGAACCACCCCGATGCCGCCCCGTCCGGGTGGCGTGGCAATAGCGACAATTGTGTCGTCCAGGTTCACAAGTTCAGTTTCGATTTTCTGCTCTCAAGTTTCAAGCGTAGACGCAAGGAGTGCTGGGGACTGACTATGGGATGGTCTTCGGCACCGGCTTGGCGGCAGGTTTGTAGTTTTTCGGATACACCACTAAACACCGGCGTGGACCTTCTCCCCGGCTTTCGGTATGGAGGTCGGTGTAGTCCCGCAACGCCAAATGCAAAATGCGACGCTCGCGCGAGGACATCGGTGCAAACTCGTAAGGCACACCGGTGTTGCGAACTTTTTCCGCAGCAACGGTTGCCGCCATGCGAAGTTCTTCAATTCGCATCGCTCGCTGGTTCATGCAGTCGAAGCTCACCTTTTCGTGTTCATTGGATGGAAGGCGAAGCATCTCGATCGCGAGCAACTCAATGCCGCGCAGCAACTCGCCGCCGCGCTCCAGCAGCAACGTAGAGTCGGGACCGGAAAGCTCGACTAGGATCTGCGGTCGTTCCCAGTCGCGTTCTTCCGGCGGAGGAGGATCAACCGTAATCCGGTATTTCAGACGTAAACCGCCCAGGCTGACGATTGCTCGTAGCTGTTCGTCTTTTTTCTTGGCGGCAGCGACTTTGTCAGCAATAGGCATGAATCAGTTCTTGGCTGCTAGCTTTTAGCCAGGTAGCATTTCGTCCATGGGCGTCCTTAGAACCGCCGTGGCTAAATGCCAATTGCTAACTGCTAAGTGTCCGGCTTTACTTCTTCTCCTTCTTTCTCGCCCTCTTCAGCGCCACCTCACGCATTTCCTGGCCCAGGCTGGTGCGGTTCATTACTGCCTGTTGCACAATGGCGATTAAACTTCCCACCACCCAGTACAGGCACAATCCCGCAGCTAGTCGGTAGCTGATAATCCCGAACATCACCGGCATCATCAGGTTCATCATCTTCTGTTGCGACGGATCGATGCCGGCCTGCGGCGTCATGCGCTGTGTTGCGAGGCCCGTAATGATGATCGCGATCGGCAAGATCAGGTACGGATCCGGAGACGAAAGATCATGAATCCACAGCCAGTGCGCATGGCGCAGGTCCAGCGCTGAGCCCAGCATGCTGTAATAGGCGAACAGGAATGGCATCTGAATCACCATCGGCAAACATCCGCCCACCGGACTTACGCCTTCGCGTTTCATCAGCTCGCCAATTTCCGTATTCATCTCCTGTCGCCGCGGATCGCGCATGCCGTACTTCTTGTACTTCTCCTTGATCACGTTCATTTGTGGCTGAATGCGCTGCATCTTCAAGGCTGATTTCATGCTGGAAACGCGCAACGGCAACAGCGCCAGGTTGATGACGATGGTCTGTATGACGATTGCCCAGCCCCAATTGCCAATATATTTGAAAGTCCACCGCAGCCATATGAATAACGGGCGCGCGATCACTTCGAAAAATCCAAAATTTATCAGCGCCCGAAGATCAGGACTCTTGCCAGTAATGGTTGGCACCGGCACGGCTTCCAGGCTCCGCAATTCCTTCGGACCTACGTACATGCGCCCAAGTGTGGGCCCGTGAAGATTTCCAGCAGCTACACCCAGCACGTCCACCTTGATGGTGTCCTGCGGGTTCTTGGGATCCTTTGGGATATCCAGAGAATTGCGCAACGTGACCGCGGCTACATCCTGCGGATTGTCGGGAATGAAGACCCCCGCGAAGTACTGGTCCGTGGTCGCAATCCAATCGAACGGCCCTTGGAGAGTCGCGCCACTGCTGATCTTTTTTCCCTGCAGCCGGTCCACCGTACTGTTGAACTGGTATTCGATGCGGCCGGGAGCATAGGCAACCGGTGAGTTCTCATCTCCGAAACCCGCCGGCCACATGGCAAACGCGGTCACTGCATTGCCTCTGAAGGAAACTGAGACTTCAAGCTGGAGCGCGTAGCTCTGGTCAAAACGTAACACCTTACGCACCGCCAAATCCTGGTCCGCGTATTCAAAAGTGATTGCCGTCGGAGCGCTCTGCGGCCCCGAGTGGGAGCTGACGTACAGCACGGAATTGATCTTGTTGCGCTGATTCTCGTCGTAGGTCCAAAGCGAGAGCGGAAAACCGTATTTCTGAGCCGCCGCGTTGTTTACGAGGTCAAGCGGTTTGCCGTGGTCATCATCAAATTTCTTCAGGGTCCACGATGTGACTTGTGCGCCGCGGTTGCTGAAGGTAATGCGGTAAAGATCGCTTTCGATGACCGTCTGCGATTCTGAGCTTGCCTGCTTGGTGGCGACTTTCTCGGCCTCGGTGGCCGGCATTACCTGCGAGACCTGTGTTTCATTTCGCGGAGGCGCCGGTTGCGGCAGTGCTTGAGACTGGTTCTGCGTGGGCGAGGGCGGTTGCGGCAGATACTTTCTCAGGATCGGCTGGAACAACAGTATTACCAGAAACGTGAGCACGAACACGAGCAGAAGCCGGCGCTCCATGCCCGGCTCTTGCTGAGGATTTTGAAATTCTGGCAAGTTCTCGTTCTCAATGACTACAAAGATCCGGCTCGCCGATGGTCCTGCTTTCGTTCTTCACTACCGGATCCACTCCGCCTTTGGCAAACGGATGACAACGCATTAGCCGCCAGGCCGCTTTCGCGCTTCCCCGCAGCACTCCGTATCGCTCCACTGCTTCCATCGCGTATTCCGAACAGCTCGGAACATAGCGGCAGGCCGGAAGAAACATGGGCGAGATCGTCCGCTTATATCCGCGCAGCAGCCCTATCACCAGCTTTTGGCCAATACCGTTCATGGTTTACGGAATCACTTGCTGTTCCCAGGCGCAGGCTTTTGGATAGATTTTTCAATTATGCCAAACGCCACACCGATCTCACTCTTCAACTCGGAAAAGTCCGTCTTGAGGGCGGATTTCTTTGGGTGGATGACCACGTCCACCGGAACAACCATCTGCGCTGCCTTCAAACGGACCGCTTCCCGCAAGCGGCGTTTCATTCGATTGCGCTCTACCGCTCCGCCCAAAACTTTCCCCACACTAAAACCAAACCGGGCTGCATCGCCCTCGGCTCTCAGCAGGTAAAACAATGTCATATGCGCGGCGAAGTGGCGCTTGCCCCGCTTGTACACCCGCTGGAAGTCGCCATGCCGGAGCGACCGCCGGCTGCGTGGGAACCGCCCGCGGGCGCCGGTGCCAGACGCGGTGCGAAGGTTTTGGGGAGCAACCTCGCTCACATTCACCACCAAATTCAGGTTGCAAACGCTTCCGCAATTCCGAAAGGAAAATCTATTCCCGGAAACCGGGCTTCACGGAAACCCGTTTGCGCCCTTTGGCGCGCCGGCGGGAGATCACCGCCCGCCCACCCTGAGTTTTCATCCGGATGCGAAAACCATGTGTCTTCGAGCGCCGACGCCGGTTGGGTTGGAACGTACGTTTGGGCATTAAACTTGACCGACTCCTGTTTCCACTGGAAATACAATCGCGGGGCGGAACGAAAAGTATAAATGAGTCTCAGCAATGGGAGCAAACCAGCCAGATTTGCAAACCCACCGTCGATGCGTGGAACGGGTCTTGATCACTCCAGCCATGATTCAACGCCAGAGGCGCCAATGACGCAACCCAGTGTGAGCGCCATCACTGCGCTCCCACTCTGCGACAAGGCAAACTATTTGCACCGTGAAAAGTGCAAAGGGCGCGGCCTTCGCCGGTTTCCCAATCCTGCACTACTTGTGCGGCAGTTATAGAGTTGCTACTTGACAGAATTTTCTAATCGAGATTTGAATCGACAGATCAGAAAAATTCTTTGGCAAACTTTTCCGTAAACTGAAAAAATTTGTGCTAGTATGCCGGACTGTTCCTTCTTGTTAATAGTTTCTCTCGCTGCAGCGAAGCCGCCAGCCGGGCGACGATGTTTCCGCTGAATAACGAGAACTGCATTCGTATTTATAACCGGGCACTGACCACGGCGGCAGGCCCATTAAGAATTTCAAATGTCCGTCCCAACTCCAACTCTTACTCCTAACCCGTGGTTGCGCATCCTCGACGCGCTGGAAAAGAAGATCAACCGGCCCGCCTACGATCGCTGGCTCAAGCCCACGCGCTACAGTCACGCGAGCGGCGGCGTCTTGTATGTGCGGGTCGAAACCGAAGAGGCGCGCCGTCAGAATGATAAATACCTCGACCTGATCCAGGAAGCTCTCGATAATCTCGGGCTCGAGTATCAGGAAGTGCAGTTCGTCACCCCGGAGAGCGACCCGGCAGCCACTCCGCTTCGTCATGATGGCGGGTTGTCGGCCTTGCCCGCCCCCGCAGCCCATGTGACGCAATCCCGCTTCGACTGGGACGGTGCTGCGCAACTGAACCCGCGCTATACCTTCGACGCTTTCGTCATCGGCAGCGGCAACCAGTTCGCTCATGCTGCCTGCCAGGCAGTCGCCGAGCGTCCCTCCAAAGCCTACAATCCGCTCTTCCTGTACGGTGGTGTAGGCATGGGCAAGACCCACCTCATGCAGGCCATCGGGCATGAAATTGCCAAGCGCCAGCCGCAAGCTGCCATCTGCTACGTTTCCAGCGACAAGTTCACCAACGACATGATCAACTCGCTGCGCTACGACAAGATGACCAGCTTCCGCGACAAGTTCCGCAATATGGATGTGCTGCTCATCGACGACATCCAATTTATTGCCCAGAAAGAGCGCACCCAGGAGGAGTTCTTTCATACCTTTAATGCGCTGCACGAGTCGATGAAGCAGATCGTGATTGCCAGCGATCGCCCGCCCAAAGAATTGGCGGAAATCGAGGACCGGCTGCGCAGCCGCTTTGAATGGGGTCTGATCGCCGACATCCAGCCTCCCGACCTGGAGACCAAGGTAGCGATTCTGCAGAAGAAAGCCGAGCAGGAAAAGGTCACGCTGCCCACTGATGTGGCTTTGTACATCGCTTCCAACATCCGCTCCAATGTTCGCGAGTTGGAAGGCGCGCTCATCCGCCTAGTGGCACACTCATCCCTGATCGGTGCAGAAATCACCCTCCCCTACACCCAACAGGTGCTGAAGAATTTCATCGACTCGCAAGCCCGCAAGGTCACAATCGAGTCGATCCAGAAGGCGGTAGCTGAACAATTCGGCTTGCGCCTGGTCGAGATCAAGGCGAAAAACAACTCGCGCGCAATTGTTTACCCGCGGCAGATCGCCATGTATCTTGCCAAGCACCTGACCGAGGCTTCGCTGCCCGAGATTGGAAGGCAATTCGGCGGTAAGCACCACACCACGGTTCTGCATTCCGTGGAGAAGATCGACGAGGCCCGCAAGACAGATAAAGATTTGAATCGGCTCGTTAACAAGTTGACTGAGCAGTTGGGCGGATAAGTGAACCCGTTCGTCAAACCCAGCCTGAGTTTTGACCGAGCGTAGCCAGAGGCAATAAAGCCATCGGATTTCGCGTCCACTGCGGTTTTTGTTTGATATAACGGAAGTATCCTAATAGCGCCACCAACCGGGGGAATCCCGCTATGCCGGTCGAAGCGATTGCCACCGCGGCAGGTACCAGCACCATGGAAATAACCGTCAGCAAGTTTGAGCTTTTGCGCGAGCTTACCGCGACGCAAGGAGTGGTCGAACGCAAGACCACCATCCCTATCCTGTCGAATTACTTGTTCGAAGCCGGCGGCGATAAACTGTCGCTCACCGCCACCGATCTGGACTTGAGCCTGCGCACCTCATGCCCGGCTAAGGTGAAAAAGGAAGGCTCGTGTACCATCCCCGCACGCAAGCTGCACGACTACGTGAAGCTGCTGCCCGATGCCGATATCACCATCAAGCTGCTCGAGAACCATTGGGTCAGCATTCGTTGTGGCCGCTCGAATACCAAGATGGTCGGCATGGCCCGCTCTAACTTCCCCAGTCTTCCCGCGTTTCCGACCTCCGGAGTGGTGAAGATTCCCGCGCAGGTGTTGCGTGCCATGATCGCGAAAACCGGATTTGCCATAGCTAGCGAAGAATCGCGCTACACGCTCAATGGCGCGCTCATGGTGCTGAAACCGGAATCGATCACCATGGTGGCTACCGACGGACACCGCTTGGCGCATGTCGAACGCACTGGAGCAAAATTTGATGGCGTCTCGGGTGAAATAAAGACGCTGGTGCCCAAGAAAGCGATGGATGAACTGAAGTCGCTGCTCGATTCCACCGAAGCCGACGACATCGAATTTGCCAAAGACGAATCCACACTGTACTTCCGCATCGGCGGCAGGCTCCTGACCTCCCGCCAGCTTACCGGCCAGTTCCCCAACTACGAAGCCGTGCTGCCCAAGGACAACAACAAGATTGTTAGTGTGCACGGCGACGATCTGAATGCGGCCATCTCGCGCGTGGCCCAGTTCGCCGACGAGCGCTCGCGCGCCGTGCGTCTTCGCCTCGAAAAAGGCGAACTCAAACTCTCCGCTTCTTCGGCCGAAATGGGCGAGTCGGAAGACTCAATTGAAACCGACTACAATGGCGACACCCTGGCCATCGGCTTCAATGCGCAATATCTGCTCGATTTTCTTAAGGCCACTGGCAGCGGCGATGTGCGGCTGGAATTCAAAGATCCCCAATCTGCCGGCCAGATGCGCCCCGCCGACAGCGAAGATTACAAGTACCGCTACATCGTGATGCCCATGCGCATCTGAACACTGTTCAACCGCCACCTCCGCAGGCAATAAAAACCCACCGCGTGTGCCCCGCGTCCTTGACGTCCGGTCTCTCTAGCCGTAAATTTGAACACCACTCGCTTGCTCGGAGGGACCCTATGCTGAAAGGATTCAAGCAATTCATTTTGCGTGGGAATGTGATTGATATGGCAGTCGGCGTGGTGATCGGCGCAGCTTTTGCCACGGTTGTTTCAGCTTTCACCAAAGACCTGCTCACTCCGCTCATTGCTGCGATCGTGGGCAAACCCGATTTCTCCGCCATCACTTTCACCGTCAACGGCAGCGTGTTCGCCCTCGGCGATTTCATCAATGCAGCCATCTCGTTCTTATTAGTCGCCGCAGCCGTTTATTTCTTTGTGGTGACGCCGGTGAACATGCTGGTAGCGCGCATGCGCAAGGCTCCAACACCCGCCGATCCCACGACCAAAAAGTGTCCTGAGTGCCTGAGCGAGATTCCAATCGATGCCAGGCGCTGTGCCCATTGTTCGCAACTAGTGGCCGTGGGCCTCGCTGCAGACTAGGCGGCAGCCAGCGAGCCGCGTCTCTACAAAGTGATATTCTGGGGCCGCACCATGCTTATCTGCCGACCCCGCCTGATTTTATGTGCTATCGCCGTGCTGTCTCTCACCTGCGTTCTCGAGGCGCAGGATTCCAAACAAGATTCTGCCAAAGCCACGCCCGCGACACCTGACCTCGGCGAAATCACAAATGGCATCTACAAGAATCCGTTCTTCGGTTTCAGCTATCGATTAGCTTACGGCTGGGTGGATCGAACTGACGAAATGCGCGAAGCTTCAGCCGATCCATCAAGATCTACGGTTCTGCTCAGTGTTTTCGAACGGCCTCCACAAGCTGCGGGCAGTTCCGTGAATGCCGCTGTCGTGATCGCTGCCGAAAGTATTTCTTCCTATCCCGGTTTGAAAAACGCCGCGCAATATTTTGGTCCCATCAGTGAAGTCACCGAAGCCAAGGGACTGAAACCAGTCAACGACCCCTACGAATTCCCGGTCGATGGCAAGCCCATCGTGCGCCGCGATTTCGTCAAGCAAGCCAGCAACGTCGGCATGCACCAGAGCACGTTGGCCATGCTCATGCGGGGATACGTGCTCTCGTTCACCTTCATTGGCACCAGCGATGATGAGGTACAGCAGCTGCTGGAGTGGCTTAAATTTGGCACTCCTGTCAAACACTCACGGAACTCCGCCGAACCCTCCAAATGACAGATTTTATTCCCTCTAAGCCCTAGCAGAATCAGGGTTTACTGGCACGGTTCCGGGTCGAAAAACCGCTTCGAATATGGTAGAATTTGAGTAGTTTCCAAGCGGCATAACTATAAGTAAATTCAGTAGGTTGAGCTTACTTTGACGTTCTGAAAGGGCGTGCCCGAGGGAACTCAATCCGGCTATCCCCCACGGAGCTGAATGGCCACAAAAGAGATCACCACAGCCATCGTCGATACCAAGAATAAAAACGGGAGGGCTACCCCCATCAACGGAACGAACGGTGAGTACACTGCCGAGTCGATTAAGGTTCTGGGCGGCATGGAAGCCGTGCGCAAGCGCCCAGCGATGTACATTGGTTCGACCGGTGAGCTCGGCCTGCACCATCTGGTCTACGAAGTTGTAGACAACTCCGTCGATGAGGCGCTCGCCGGATTCGCCGACAAGATCGAAGTCACCATTCATATCGACAACTCGATCACGGTCGTCGACAACGGCCGCGGCATTCCCGTTGACAACATGGATATTGATGGCGAGAAGATTCCCGCTGCCGAAGTTGTGATGACCAAGCTCCACGCCGGCGGAAAATTCGATACATCGTCCTACAAAGTTTCTGGCGGACTGCACGGAGTCGGCGTCTCCTGCGTGAATGCGCTCAGTGAAGAGTTGGAGTTGGAGATCTGGCGCGATGGCTTTACCTGGGAGCAGACCTATTCCAAAGGCGACCCCACCAGCAAGCTCAAGAAGACCGGTGCCGCAAAAATAAAAACCGGCACGAAGGTTCACTTCCTTCCGGACCGGGAAATCTTCACTGTCACCGAGTATAACTTTGACACGCTTGCTCAACGCCTGCGCGAACTGGCATTCCTCAATAAGGGACTGCTGATCACGTTGGTCGATGAGCGCACCACCGATCCCAAAACCGGGGAGCCGAAGAGAGCCGAGTTCAAGTACAACGGTGGCATCTCCGAATTTATCAAACACCTGAACCGCGGCAAATCGCTGCTCCACGATAAACCCATCTACATGGAAGCCGAGCGCGATGGTGTCACCATGGAGATCGGTCTGCAATACAACGACGGCTATTCTGAAACGATTTTCAGCTTCGCCAACAACATCAATACCGTCGATGGCGGATCGCATCTTTCGGGCTTTCGCACCTCGCTCACCCGGACGATCAACTATGCTGGCCAGCAGATGGGCTTGTTCAAGGACGTAAAAGAAAATCTTACTGGCGACGATGTGCGTGAAGGCCTGGTTGCGGTGATTAGCGTAAAGCTGCCCCAGCCCCAGTTTGAAGGCCAGACCAAGGGCAAGTTGAATTCCGATATCGCCGGCATCGTGCAGGCGTTCGTGAACGAACGCCTGGGCGCTTACCTGGAGCAGAATCCAACTGCCGCGCGCAAAATCATCAACAAAGCTCTCGACGCTGCCCGCGCGCGCGAAGCCGCGAGAAAAGCGCGCGATCTTACGCGACGCAAAGGTGCTCTCGATGGCGGAGGTCTGCCGGGCAAGCTCGCCGATTGTTCCGAGCGCGAGCCAGATCGCTGCGAACTCTTCCTGGTTGAGGGCGAGTCCGCCGGTGGCACCGCCAAGCAGGGACGCGATCGTCGTTTCCAGGCAATTCTTCCCCTCAAAGGAAAAATTCTCAACGTCGAAAAAGCCCGCTACGACAAGATGCTCGGCCACGAGGAAATTCGTGCGATGATCACGGCGCTTGGCACCGGCATTTCCAAGGAAGACTTCGATGCCAGCAAATTGCGCTACGGCAAAATCATCCTAATGACCGATGCCGACGTCGACGGCAGCCACATCCGCACCCTCCTCCTTACCTTCTTCTTCCGCCACATGCAGGAGCTGATCAAGCGCGGCAACGTCTTCATTGCCCAGCCGCCGTTGTTCTCGATCAAGAAGGGCAAATCGCTGCAGTACATCAAAGACGAAAAGGAATACGTCAAAGTCATGGTGAAGCGCGCCTCGGAGGGCCTCGTCGTCCGCTATGGCGAGGGCGCAGCCAAGCTGGAAGGCGCGGCCTTGGCCAAGTTCATCACCGTTCTGGACGAATATCTGAAACTCTACGAAAAAGTCGGCAAGCGCGTACGCGACGAGAAAGTCACCGATTTGCTTCCCAAACTCGACCTTTCCAAGCGAGGCGATTTTGAAGGCGACAAAAAGACGCCCCCGAAAAAGATTGAGAAGCTCGAAAAAGAACTGAAGAAGCTGCAAAAAGAGCGCCAGTTCAAGGAAGTTGAAATGCGCTTTGATGAAGAGCACACGCTGTGGGAAGTGCGCTACGTCAACTCCCAGGGCGCCGAGCATCTCATCAACTGGGAATTGGCTTCGACCCCCGAGTATCGCCAGTTGCTCTCGAAATTCAAGCAGATCGAACCTTACATGGAACCGCCATTCATCGTGGAAACGCTGGCCAAACCTGTGGCAAAGAATGGCAACGGCGAGGGCGAAGAATTGAGCGCCGCCGAAGGCGAGGACTTGGACAAGACCGAGAGGAAGACAACGAGAGAAGCTACAGTGAAGCCAGCCAAAAAGAAGCCCGAACCAGAGGTGGCCGAGAAGACCACCCCCCGCGATCTCCGCGACTACGTCCTCGCCGAAGGCCGCAAAGGCTACGATATCCAGCGCTACAAGGGACTGGGTGAGATGACCGCGCCGCAGCTCTGGGAAACCACCATGGATCCCGAGCGCCGCACTCTGTTATCCGTAAAGCTCGAGGACATCGCGGAGTGTGAAACGATTTTCACTACTCTCATGGGCGAAGATGTCGAAGCTCGCCGCAAGTTCATCGAAGATAACGCCCTCGACGTAAAGAACCTGGACATTTAGTCTTTCTCGTGTGGGGACGGGCGCCTCGCCCGTCCAAGCCGAGCGAAGCTCGGCAGCTATTTTTTTTGCAGGCGAGGGCGCCTGCGCTACACAGCAAGTTACTCCTGATTACCTCTGTGCTACTCTGTGCCCTCTGTGGTCAACGCCGCTCTGCAAGTTCCTGCGGAACTCCCGTTCTCCACACAGGGCGGAACTTCCCCTTCCGCGCGCTCGAGAGGAAAACTTCGATGAGAAAACTGATACTGCTTCTGTGCTGCTTCTGCAATTTGGCTCTGGCGGAGGGAAAGGCAGCCGACACTCAACCGGCGCTGACCATCTACAACGGAAATTTCTTCGTTGCTCGAGAGCGCTTCCCCATGGCGCTGAAGGCCGGAGTCAACCAGGTATCGTACTCTGGCATCGCCGCTCATCTTGAGCCCGATTCCGTGATTCTGCGCGATGCCAGCGGTCATGCCCTGCAAATTCTCGAACAGAACTACCGCAACGATCCTATTTCGCAGGAACTGCTGCTTTCCTTCTATGAAGGCAAAACGATCGATTTCCTGGTACAGCACGGCGACAAGCAGGAGATCGTAAAAGGCAAAATTGTTCGCAGCGGCTACGTCCCAAGCGGAAGTATTCCGAGCGGCTATCCCCAAACCAGCTACATGCAGCCGCTCATCGAAGTCGATGGCGTGCTCCGTTTCGGCTTGCCCGGGCAGCCGCTGTTTCCTGCGCTCACCAGCGATTCCATCCTCAAACCCACGCTAAATTGGCTGATCGAGAGCAATGAGGCGGCATCATTTGATGCTGAGGTTTCGTATGTAAGCGGCGGCATGAGTTGGCATGCCGACTACAACCTCGTCGTCTCCGACAAATCGACCAGCAACTTCGACCTGCTCGACATGATCGGCTGGGTCACCATGAGCAACCAGAGCGGCAAGACCTTCGAGAACGCGCGTATCAAACTGATGGCAGGAGATGTGAACAAAATCCAGGCGCCTGGCGTTGGTGGCGCGATCTATGCTGCCGAAGCCAAAGCGATGGATCGGGAGGCAATGGCCCCTCCAGTGCAGGAGAAATCCTTCGACGAATTCCATCTCTACACCCTGGACCGGCCCACCACTCTGCGCGACCAGGAAACCAAGCAAGTGGAGTTCGTCCGCGCCACCGGCATTCACGCGCAGAGAGTCTACGTTTACGACGGCGTGAAAATCGCGCAGTACGGCTACTTCAATCAGGAGCAGATTCGCAACGATCCCAACTACGGCACCCAATCCAATCCCAAGGTTTGGGTCATGGAGGAATTCAAGAACGCCGACGCAAATCACCTCGGTATGCCGCTTCCCAAGGGCAGACTCCGCTTCTATCGCCGTGATACCGATGGCAGCCTGGAGTTCGTTGGCGAAAACCAGATCGATCACACCCCGAAAGACGAGATGATCCGCGTCTATACCGGCAATGCTTTCGATGTAGTCGGTGAACGCAAGCGCACGAACTTCCACGTAGATTCAAAAAACAACTGGATGGAGGAATCCTTCGAGATTAAGGTGCGCAATCACAAGAAAGAAGCGGTGAACGTGCGGGTGGTCGAGCACCTGTATCGTTGGACAAATTGGAAGCTGATCGAGCAGTCACAGAGCTCGAATACGACCGACGCGCAAACCGTCGAGTTCCCCATCACGGTAGCTCCCAACGGTGAGCAAGTCGTCACCTACACCGTACACTATTCGTGGTAGGTCGTGGCGCTGATGGTAGGGGCGGATGCCTCCGTCTGCCCTCGGATTTGCGATTCCGGATACATCCGGTCGAATATCACCCACGCTGCCGCAATCACCACAAATGCCAGCACACTGCCTTCCGGCCCGACCGTGCCTCCGGTCAGCCAGCGCGATCCATGAAAGGATGACTTCAGCAGATGCCCCGGTATCATTCCCCCGCTATCAGGAACAGAGTACAGGTAGCTTTCGCCCCAGTCCCAGGACGCGTGCATGCCGACTGCAAACCATAAGGTTCCAGTTCGCCGGAGTGTAAAACAGAAAAACAATCCGATCAGCGCCGCGCACAGTGACCCTAACCAGGTCTCGCCGACATTGCCAATGAGGTGCAGTGATCCGAAGACTAGGGACCAGACAAAAGCAGCAGGCCAGAATCCGATGGCTTGAGATAGAGTGAACTGCGCGTAGCCGCGAAACGTGAACTCCTCGAAGACTCCCACCAGAAAAAAGAACCCACCCCAGAACACAGCAAACTTAAAAATGCGTGACCCATGAAGGCCCAAGCTTCCAAACGAGAAGACCCCTGCGCCACGCAACAGGAGCATAAGCACCGAAAGCGCCGCAATCCCCCAGAGCAACCCTATGCAGAATAGTCTTGTGCGCGCCTGGCGGATCGCCAGCCCATAAACGCAAAAAGGCCGCCTTTCAATCTTCGCCAGCGCCAGCGCAGGAGTAAGCGAAGAGATGACCAGGACCACCTGGGTTAACATTTGCTGCCACAGGAAGCCAGCTCCCCGCGATGGAACCAGATGTTGCAGGTTTGAAAGCGCCAAAAACAGAACGATGCCCATCCCGAAGTACAGGAATAGGCGCCATCCCGGGCGCAGTCCCTCGCTTCCGACAAAGACTGTGCGCATCCCTTCGAACGCTGCCGGCCTCGTAACCGGCGTCGTTTCGGGCTGATTAAGTTCCGGAGAGCTGGCGCTCGTCTCCGAAGTAAGGTTCGGTTTCGCTTCCTGCATCCCAGTTTCCTTGCCGGTCATGAAAATGGTAAAACACTCACGCATCCCGGATGGGCAAATTTTTCACCCGCGAACGTTTCGGACGTCCCCAATTCTGGGCGGGCTGCTTGTTGCTGATGTTCCTGCTGCAGTGTTTTTGGCTTCTGTTCCAAGGCACCTCGCCGCTGGATGTCGACTCCTTGGAACTCTTTCGGGTGCATGAAGGTTTAAGGCAATGGCATGGCGGCTCGGTCGCCGGAACCCCTTCACTTGAGCGGCTGGAGGCACCCAGTCTCCCTCCCGTCGCGATTGAAGACAACAATGGCTTTGATCCCGATCACTCGCCTCTGTGGTATCTGCTGGCTTCGGCAGCGTTTGCCATCTCGGGGGGATCCTCGACCGTAGGTTCAGTGCGCTATTGGGGCTGGCTGGCGCGGCTGCCGTACATCACCATTGGTTTCTTGCTCGCAGCGTCCCTCTGGTATGTCGCACGCCGATTGTACGGCAATGCTGGTGGCTACATTGCTTTGACTTTGTACTGCTTTTCGCCGATCATCCTGCGAAACAGCACACTCTGGCTGACCCAGCCCGAAATCGGCGGGGCCTGGGCTACGTTCGGCTCGATTTTCACGGCAATTGCCGTGGCGCACACCTTGTACGCTCCTCGCGAGGTCGTGCTCTGGAATTGGCGCCGCATTTTGCTGCTGGGCCTGTCTCTGGCGCTGGCAATCGGCTCCCAATTTTCACTGCTGATGCTGCTTCCGCTCACGCTGGCATTTATGTGGTATGTGGCGCCGAGTCGCCTTCCTGCTGCTCTCGCCATTTGGGGGTCAGCAATTGCAGTCGCCTTCCTGCTGCTCTTTGCTTCTTATGCTTTTCACCTCGACACTTTCTGGCAAGGAGTTCGTCACGCCCATTTTTTCCCATTCACTTGGCGTGCTTTCTGGACGCCGGCCGCATATCACCACGTCATTTTTCAACTTGTTCAGAGCGGGCGGCCTGCCCTGGTCATCGCACTGCCTGTTGCATTAGGCGTATATGCAGCGTGGCACCGAACCCGTTATTTTGGCAACACCGCGCCTTTGCTGGTTGCCGCTGTTTTTCTGATTACGGCCTTGGCTACGACACATAACGGAGAGGCTGTCCTCACCCTCGCCGCCGTTCCATTCCTGTTCGTTTTTGTGTCTGGGGTCATCGCAGATTTGCTGGAAACAAGACAGCGCGGGCTTGTCATGGCGTGTGTCTGGGGGTTGCTGACGGCAAGTATCCTGGTGAACCTCACCGAGCTGGCCCGAGTGGGCCGACGCTGACCCCAACCAAAACCGGGCCAGGCAATTGGGAATCTCTGCAACCCCACCTAGCCGCGGGCGTTCTAATAGGTAGTAGCTCAGCGGAGGCGGGACCATGTTTTGGAAACTGGAGTATGATGATGGTGTGAAGTGCCTGAATCGAGCCGCCATCGCGGTTTTCGCCGCTCTTCTGGCTGGAAGTTTCCTGGCTCGCCCTGCTGTGGCTCAAATCAATGCCGCTCCGCCTTCGGTCACTTCGCTGGGTTTTGGAGGCCACGCAATCAATGGCACGCCCCCCAGCGTGACTTCACTCGGTCCCCATGGCTACACGCCGGGATTCAATCCCGCCTTCCCCAACAGCCGGCCAGTTTTCAGCGTGAATCCTTTCCTGCCGCAGCCTAACCACCATCACCGGCCTCCCGCGGGCTTTGTTCCTTGGGGCGTGAGCTATTACGCGGTTCCTTATGGTTACTACGATCAGTCCGACCAGACGGCAGATGACCCCCAAGCCGATCAATACAACGGTGGGCCGACAATTTTTGATCGGCGTGGCCCTGGAACGCCCGCTCGACCGGCGCAGTCGGATTACTCAGACCGCGAGTCGTCCCAGTCGTTTTCTGCGGAGACCGCCGAGCAGACCGAACTCGCTCCGGCAGCCGATCAACCTGAAACTGTATTGGTGTTCAAGGATGGCCACCAGCTCGAAGTGGAAAACTACGCCATTGTCGGAAACACGCTTTACGATCTGACCGAAGGACGTCGCCACAAGATTCCTCTCTCCGACCTGGATCTGGACACTACGATCAAACGGAATGACGATCGCGGTATTGACTTCGAAGTTCCCAGGGGTACTTGATACATGCGCAAGTGGCTGACTGTCGTGTGCACTTTCGCGGTCCTGCTACCGGCCGCAGCGCAAACTCGAGGCGGCATCGGCTTCGGCTTCGGCGGATTTCGCACTGGCGGCGGATTTTCTGGCTATGCGGGCCGCGGTTTCGTGAATAGAAATTTGGTTTGGTTCGGAGCTCCATTCTCGTATTCTGACTACCCTCCGGCCTCCGTCTATCAACCTCCGGCTTCGCCCGTTGTGATCATCCAGCCAACTTCCGCGCCTGCGCCCGCTGAGGCAAAACCCGAGCCGCTGATGATCGAGTGGCAGGGCGACAAATACGTTCGCTTCGTAGGTCAGCGGGAATCGTCCAGAGCTTCTTCGCTCGACTACTCTGAAGCCCCGTCCGGCTCCTCAACGCCGAACCTCCAGCATTATTCAGGGCGGGGGACTTCCCACAGTGAGCTGGCGCCGGCGATTTTGATCTTCCGCGATGGTCATCACGAAAACGTGTCCGATTACGTCATCGCCAATGGAAATCTCTACGCGCGCGGCGATTATTGGCGCGACGGCTTCTGGACCAAGACCGTGCAGCTCTCGGCTCTCGATATCCCGGCGACCCTCCGCGCGAACTCCGAGAGTGGCGTGAACTTCGTGCTTCCCTCCAGCCCCAACGAAGTTGTAACCCGCCCCTGACCCTACACAGGGCGCTTCCTAACGCATCACACTCGACCACCACAGCAGCCCGATAAGAACCAACTGCATGGGCAGTCGAAGCCAAAGTTGTGTGGCCGGTTTGCCGCGCAACAAGAGCTTCTCCCTTGCCGCCTTTACATTGGCAGGGAACATCGCGATCAGAAGTGCGATCAGGCCGATTCCGGCAAGCGCGCGCAACCGGGGCAGCAATAGTCCGGCCGCACCCAGAAACTCGAGCACACCTGTAACGTAAATGATCACCAAAGCGTGGGGAAAGACACTCGGCACCATCTTCGCAAGATCGTGTTTCATCTTGTTAAAGTGCGTGGTTCCGGTAAAGCAGAACATAACGGCGAGGGCATATCGTGCGGAGTCCTGCCAAGTGGCGAGCGTTTGAACGCCAAGCACACCAAGGCCCCGGCAGACCAGCCAGGAAACCAGAAGTATGATCAGCACTGCCATGCTCGTCCGGAGTGTACCGCAACGCCGTTAAGCTTGCGTTTTTCTAATCCCCCGCAGCAGCCAGACGAAGTCGCGCCTGACTCCCAAAGCGCCGCTTTGAGTCCCGCAGGCGAAGCATCGGTTGTTCCACCAGGAAATATGAAAGACACGCAAAACTCAGTGCGAGTGGCAGAGCAAGGTAAATCGGCAAAGGCTCGGGACGGAAAAAGAACAACTGCTGCCACAGGTATAGGCTGTAGCTGATCTTACCTAGAAAAACTATCGGCCCAAAATTCAATAGCCGATATCGCTCCTGCACCGCGTGCAAAAGAACACCGCTAATCGAAAGGTGCAACACGGGCCAGAGAATAAAGAGCATGAACAACGTGCGACCCGGCGTGTTTGCCGCAAACAGTGGAATCAGCACGACCGCAATCGCCATGGCACAAGCCACGCCACGCCCAATTTTCCGGATGTGCGGAGCAAACAGCGCAAGCAGGCAGCCGATTGCCAAATTGTCGGCCACTGCCGGAAACGTTCCATATCCTCCGGCAGGCACTTTCAGCCGATAGCAAACAGCGCTATAGATCGGAGCAATAATCACGACCGCAATTAGAACCTTCACTCTATGCCGAAACCATTTGTGCAGGATCGCCGGCCACAGCAGATAAAACTGCTCCTCCACACTCAGCGACCAAAGATGACCGATGAACCACGGGCAGGCAAAATCAAAGTTCACCAGGTAGAGCATCGCCGCCGCTATGTCGTACCAACGCATCTCGCCCCAGTGCAGAACGATGACGGGCACAATAAACGTGAAAGCCGCAGGCAAAATGCGGAAAGCCCGTCGTGCATAAAAATCGCGCAGGCTGATCCGCCCGGTTTTCTGCTGCTGGCTCAACAGCAATGTTGTGATCAGGTAGCCCGAAATTACGAAGAAAATCCGCACCCCGACGTTGGCGTAGACCGCGAGGAACGTCAGTTGCTGATGCTTGGTGACCCAATGTCCCAGGATGACCAGCGAAATTGAAATCGCGCGCAGGCCGTCGAGCGAAGGGATTCGTTTCACTCCGGCAAATCTTAGGTTCAGGCCCGCCGATCATTGGAGTACCTTGGCGGAGTCCTCAGCGTTTCCGCCAGCCCGAAAAGGCTCCTGTTATGGTATAATTACGGCATCAGAATGATTATATAAGTCTATCTGCAACAATAACTTACGAGAAATTTGCAACCGCATCTGGATGAGCGAGAGTTTTACATATGGCAGATGAACAGAACCCCCAACCGACAGCGCTTTGCGGGCGTCTGAGCCTGCAGCTGTCGTCCCGAGCGCAGCGAGGGATCTCTGTGAGCGAGAATTTTATATATGGCAGATGAACAGAACCCCCAACTTCCCCTGACCCCGCCCGGTGGCGGAGACGGCTCCGGTGTTCCCGGCGCCGCCAACATTCAACCCGTCAACATTGAAGAGGAGATGCGGCGGTCGTATCTCGACTATTCCATGTCGGTGATCATCGGCCGCGCACTACCCGATGTCCGCGACGGATTGAAGCCCGTGCATCGCCGCATCCTCTACACGATGCAGCAGATGGGTCTGCTGCCCAATCGCGCCACCCGCAAGTGCGCCCGCATCGTCGGCGACGTGATGGGCAAGTATCATCCGCACGGCAACCTGGCTGTCTATGACGCTCTCGTGCGGCTGGCGCAGCCCTGGAGCATGCGCTATCCGCTGATCTTCGGGCAAGGCAACTTCGGCTCGGTAGATGGCGATCCGCCGGCGGCTGACCGCTACACCGAGGCGAAACTCGCCCGCGTGGCTGCAGCGCTGCTTGAGGATCTGGATAAGGACACAGTTGACTTCAATCCCAACTATGACGAAACGGAAAAAGAACCCTCGGTTCTGCCGACACAGATTCCCAACCTGTTGGTGAACGGTTCAGACGGCATTGCGGTCGGCATGGCGACAAAAATTCCGCCGCACAATCTGACCGAGATCGTCGATGCCACCATTGCCCTGGTCAACACCCCGCACACCTCGTTGCCAGAAATCCTGAAATTTGTACAAGGCCCGGATTTTCCGACCGCCGGCATCATTCACGGCAAAGCTGGCATTCTCGATGCCTACAAAACCGGTCGCGGCCGCTTCATGATGCGTGCGAAAGCGGCGATTGAAAACATCACCAAAGAGCGCCAGGCCATCATCGTCACCGAAATTCCTTACCAGGTGAATAAAGCCGTCTTGATCCGGCGCATCGCTGAGTTGGTAAACGACAAAACGGTTGACGATGTGGCCGACGTCCGCGATGAGAGCGACCGCGACGGCATGCGCATCGTCATCGAGCTGAAGCGCGGCGGCGAAGCGCAGCTCGTGCTCAACCAGCTTTTCAAGCACACCCAGATGCAGGAAAGCTTCAGCATGATCCTGCTCGCCGTGGTCAACGGCCAGCCCAAGGAAATGGGCCTGGTCCAGGCGATCCAATACTTCATCGACCACCGCGTCGACGTCGTCCGCCGGCGTACCGCCTTCCTGCTCACCAAAGCGAAAGAACGCGAGCACATCCTGGAAGGCTACATCAAGGCGCTCGATCACCTCGATAACGTCATCACCATCATTCGCGGCAGTGCCAACCGTGCAGATGCGCGCGACAACCTCGTTCTGTACTTCGCCGGCAAGAAGATCGACATCAACACCACGGGCCGTGCCCCCAAGGTCGATCCCGAGAAGCCGTTTACCGCCATTCAGGCCGATGCCATTCTCGAACTCCAATTACATCGCCTGACCAAGCTCTCCATCGACGAAATCACCAAAGAACTCAATGTGACGCGCGAAAACATCGCCGAATTCGAGTCCATCCTCGGCTCAGAGAAGAAACTGCGCGGCGTGATCGTCAAAGAGCTGGAAGACGTTAAGAAGTTATACGGAGATGAGCGCCGCACCCGCATTGAAGACGAAGCCGCCGAGATTCAGCTCGAAGATCTGATCGCCGACGAGCAAGTCGCCGTCACGGTCAGCCACGGTGGCTATCTCAAGCGCACTCCAATCTCCACTTATCGCATGCAGCGCCGCGGTGGCACCGGCCGCACCGGCATGAAGACGCGTGATGAGGATTTCGTCGAGCATCTCTTCATCGCCTCCACCCACGCCTACATCCTTATTTTCACCAACACCGGGCGCGTGTACTGGTTGAAAGTTTACGAAATTCCCGACGTCAGCGCCGCCGGAAAGGGCAAGCACATCGGCAACCTGGTTGGCCTGCAGCCGGGAGAAACCGTGCGCACCATGCTCGCCGTGCGCAATCTCGAAGAGGAAAACCGCTACATCTTCTTTGCTACGCGCAACGGTACCGTGAAGAAAACCGAGCTCAAGGATTTCTCCCACGTCATGTCGCGTGGCATTATCGCCGTCGGCATCGAGAAGGGCGACGAACTCGTCGGTGTCACTCTGACTGACGGCAACCAGATCGTTTTCCTCGCCTCGCACGATGGCCAGGCGATCCGCTTCGAAGAAGACGACGTCCGCCCCATGGGCCGGCCCGCATTCGGCGTTCGCGGCATGAAGCTCGACACCGGCGACTACATTGTCGGCATGGCCACCACCCCCAAGCCCGGTGTTGCTCCCCTTCCAGGCAAAGCGGGAGGCGCCGTGGAAGCGCAGGGCTTGAGCCCTGCGAAAAGCCTGCAAAAAGAAGATGCAGCTGCAGCCGCTGGGGGAGAGGATTTAGTGCCGCCCAAGGGCACGCTCATTCTTTCCGTCACCGAGAACGGCTACGGCAAGCGCACGCCTGCCGACGAATACCGTCTCCAGGGACGCGGTGGCTCCGGCGTAATCAACGTCAAGACCACCGCGCGCAACGGCAAAGTCACTGGCATCGCGCAGGTCACCGAAGAATCCGAAGTGATGCTGATCAGCCAGTACGGCAAGATCATCCGCATGGATTCGAGCACCATTCGCGAATCCGGCCGCGCCGCACAGGGCGTTCGCCTGTTGCAGCTAGAGCCCGGCGACCGCGTCGCCGCCGCCGTCGTCATCCCGCCAGAAGAGGAGAACGGGGGCACGCTGATTCAGTAGGGTTCGAAGTGGGTGGGGACCCCACCCGGCCCCTAGCCTCGACACTACCTTCAAGCTCCCCATCTCTCACTTGACCATCACTTCAGCCACTTCCCCGACTTCTCTGCTAGAATTCCCCGCTGCAACCGGGCCGGTTCGTCACCTTGTGCGGAGGTGAAACGTGCAGGGAAACATGATGCAGTGCGGTCTCACGCTCACATCTTTTCTGGAGCGGGCGGGAAAGCTCTTTCCCAAGGTGGAGATCGTTTCCTGCCGCCCTGATAACTCGATTCATCGTTCCAGTTACACCGATCTATACCGCCGCGCTCGTGCGCTGGCCGCCAGCCTGCAGCAGGCAGGACTGCAAAAAGGCGACCGAGTCGCCACCCTGATGTGGAACCACTCCTCTCATCTGGAGGCGTATTTCGGGATTCCTGCAGTGGGCGGTGTGATCCACACGTTGAACCTGCGCTTGCATCCCGACGAACTTGCCTACATCGCCAACCACGCTCAGGACCGCTGGCTGATCGTGGACGATGTCCTGCTTCCCACGTACGAGAGATTTGCCGACAAGGTCCACTTCGAGCATGTGGTGGTTGTCCCATTCAGCGGATCGCCCGTGCCTTCCGGGTATGAGAACTACGAATCGCTGCTGCAGTCAGGCAGCACTCCCGCCTATGCCGATCTTGACGAAGACGATGCTGTCGCCATGTGTTACACGTCCGGCACAACGGGCCAGCCGAAGGGTGTCGTCTACTCACATCGCGCGGTAGTATTGCATTCCCTGTCGATCTCGTTGCCGGATAATTTTGCCATCTCACGAATGGACTCGGTGATGCCGGCCATGTCCATGTTCCACGCCAACGCGTGGGGCATACCGCACGCGGCGGTGATGAACGGCAGCAAGCTGGTATTTCCCGGCCCCAACCTGCAACCCGAGGCCCTGCTCGATCTTTTGTCGGTCGAACGGATCACTCTGACCGGAGCGGTGCCAACGGTCTGGCTGGGTGTGATTGACTGCCTGGAGCGCGACCCAGGATGCTGGAAACTGTCCGAGGGACTACGCATCATCGTGGCCGGGTCGGCCGCTCCTGAGAGCCTGTTTCGCCGCTTCGACAAGTTCGGCGTTAAAGTTATCCAGCCCTGGGGCATGACCGAGACCACGCCGATCGCCACGACCTCAACCCTCAAACCGGAAATGACAAGCTGGCCCGAAGACCGCAAATACGAGGTTCGCGCCAAGCAGGGCTTGCCCTCGCCGCTAGTGGAGATGCGTGCGGTCGGTGATGACGGCGAAATCCCGTGGGATGGTGTCACCTTTGGCGAGCTGCAAGTGCGAGGACCGTTTATTGCCGCCCGCTATCACAACTTGCCGGCAGAGCAGAGCAAATGGACCGCGGATGGCTGGCTGCGGACTGGAGATGTCGTAACAATCGATCCCGAAGGCTACGTGAAAATCACCGACCGCACCAAGGATCTCATCAAGTCGGGCGGAGAGTGGATCAGTTCGGTTGATTTGGAAAACGCACTGGTCGGTCATCCGGCAATCCGGGAGGCCGCAGTGGTTGCGGTTCCTCACTCCAAGTGGCAGGAACGCCCTCTGGCTTGCGTGGTGTTAAGAGATGGGGCGCAGGTGTCCAAGGAAGAATTGTGCGCATTTCTCTGCCACCGGTTTGCCAAGTGGCAAGTGCCGGACGACTTTGTCATTATGGACGAACTGCCCCACACCTCTACGGGCAAGTTGCTCAAGTCACAATTGCGCCAGCATTTCAAGACCTGGAGTTGGAAGGAGTAGCCTCCCCGTTTCGCCACGTTCAGGAATAGTCCAATGAAAGTGCCGCTCAGAATGGCGCTGATTCAGTACGTTCGTGTGGCGCGGGCGCCTTTGCCCGCGACGAGCCGTTGTGCTCAGACTTGACGGACGAAGACGCCCGGCTTCCAGTGACCCGGACCCCAACAAAAAACGGCAGGGCCTGAACCCTGCCGTATTCCAAACCAAATCTGACCCTACTTGCTGCGGTTGACTGCCTTCCTGAGTTCGGCCCCGGGGGTAAACTTCGCAACTTTGCGAGCGGCGATCTTGATTGTGGCGCCCGTCTGCGGATTGCGTCCATTGCGGGCTTTTCTCTGCGAGACCGAGAAAGTGCCAAATCCAATCAGCGCTACTCGCTCTCCTTTTTTCAACGCGCCGGTTACCGCCTCCACCGACGTGTCAATTGCGGTGGCGGCCTGCGCTTTACTGATGCCGGCGCCCGCTGCAATACGGTCAATGAGATCGGCTTTGTTCATCGTCTCTCCTGGCAGGTCTCTGGTCCTCAAAAGGCGCGGGGAGTGGCCTTTCCTGAGGTGTAGAAACCCGGCGGCCATATTTAGCTCCGCGTAGAGACGAAAGTCAACTGTGGATATCTGTGGGAATCCAGGGTCTAATCCTCCGGAATGCCGCTTCCAGCCGCAACTTTGCTACTTTGTCACTATCGTTGCTTGAGATACACGGTGATTTTCTCCCCGCCTCTGGTACGCTCTAATCAATACCCAAATGGATAACAACTCCACGGTCTTAAGGTGATCTGTCGCCGAAAATGCTGACACGCGCGCTCCGCCTGCTTCGACCCTCTCATCAGCACACCGCGTTCTCCGCAACGCTGCTGATGATCACCGCAGTCATGCTCTCGCGTGTTATCGGATATATCCGTGAAGCCTACATCGCATGGGCTTTCGGCGCGGGACCGCAGACCGACGCCTACGTCGCCGGCTTCACCATCCCCGATTTCTTGAATTACCTCGTCGCCGGCGGCACTGCCTCCATCACGTTTGTTTCCATCTACACCCGCTTTCTTGCCGCTAACAAGGAAGAAGACGCGCAGAAGACCTTTTCGATCATCATCACCGTCATGACGGTGGTGTTGGGAATCGGCACCATCCTGGCGGAAATCTTCACCCCTCAGATCGAGCGTCATCTGTTTAGCGGCTTCAATCCCGAGCAGCTCCGGCTGTGCGTCCACCTGACCCGTATTCTCCTTCCCGCACAGATTTTTTTCTATGTCGGCGGCGTAATCTCAGCGGTACTGCTTTCACACCGCTTATTTCTGTTTCCCGCCTTCGGGCCACTGCTCTATAACGTCGCCATCATTGCCGGCGGGCTGCTTTTCTCCCGCCAGATCGGCATCTCCTCACTTGCCTATGGAGCTTTGATCGGCAGTTTTCTTGGACCTTTTCTCGTCAACGCCATCGGCGCGGCGCGTATCGGCACCGGCTACCGCATTTCTTTGGACGTTCGCAATCCTGCGTTTCGCGAATGGGTTCGCCTTTCCATCCCCTTAATGCTGGGCGTTTCCTTAGTCACCGCCGATGACTGGATTCTTCGTTACTTTGCCTCCAGCAGCGTCGGCGACATCACGCGCCTGAATTATGCCAAGCGCCTTTTCGCCGTTCCCATTGCTGTGCTCGGTCAGGCCACGGGCCAGGCATCGCTCCCGTTTTTCGCCCGTCTCTTTGGCGAAAAGCGAATGCAAGAGTTCAGCGCCACAGTCAACTCGTCGATTTATCGCATCGCAGCGACTTCGTTACTCGCCACCAGCCTCATGACGGTGGCCGCGCTGCCATTGATCGATCTCGTCTATCGCCGCGGTCGTATGACTTTCGCCGACTCGCAAACCACCGCCGTGTATTTCTTCTGGTTTTCGCTGTCGCTCGCTTTTTGGTCGGCGCAGGCTCTTTACGCGCGGGCATTCTATGCTGCCGGTGACACCCTCACTCCCATGGTGGCCAGCAGCATCATTACCCTGGCATCCATCCCGATGTACGCCGCGCTTTATCACGCATTATCGACAGTCGGTCTCGCCATTGCCTCCGACCTCGGAATCGTTGCCAATACATTGGTCATCGCCATCTTGCTTAACCGTCGCAAACTCGTTCCCGCCGACGAACTTCAATGGGCAGAGCTAGGCAAGGCCGGGATCACCGCCATCTTTGCGGGGTTGCTGAGCTACGCAGTCGCCAATCGTGTCGTCATCCACCACAGCCATGCGGCCGACCTTTACGCGCTCTTCTTGATCACATTGACTTGGGCGGCTGCTGTCGCCCTTGGATTGTGGCTCACGAAATCCCAACTCCCTGGCGACTTACGCCGTCGAAAAGGTACTGTCTACCCTCGCGTGGCCGAGCGCCAAGCCGAAGAATTAAGCCGGGGAGTTGAACCCTAGGAACAGGCTAAAGCATCGATTCGCCCAACCTCTGCTCCTCCCTTTGTCGACCCGCCAAAGTAACCTACTTCCCCAATCCGCTGTTGCTCAGCGCTTGCGAAACAAGGGATACTTTTTGGGGTTGGAACCGAAATAGGAGAGCGTATGAGCAAGGCCATTTTAGTTTTCGCATCGATAGCCATTTTTTCTTCAGCACTGCTCTGGTCGCAGCAGTCCACCCAAAACCAGCAAGGCGATATGTCGGGCATGGATATGTCAACTCACGACATGTCGAGCATGCACTCTGCTGTGCCCCATGACATGCCCGGCATGGAGAACGACGGCAGCGCCCATGCGATGCAAGCCATGGAAGGCCATCACATGGACATGGGACCGCACATGAAGATGACCACGGTGCGCCAGCTCCAGCCGGGTGATCAGGAAAAGGCCGATCAGGTGGCCCAGGCAGCCCGCAAGGTGGCTGAGAAATATACCGACTACAAGGTTGCGCTCGCCGACGGCTTCCAGATCTTCATGCCCAATCGTCCGCAAAAGCAGTATCACTTCACCAATTACCTTTACGCTTTCGAGGCCAGGCAGGGTTTCAATCCCGATCATCCCAGCTCGCTCCTGTATCAAAAAAGCGGTGATGGCTACAAACTCATCGGGGTCATGTACACGGCGCCGAAGTACGCCTCCGAAGATGAACTTAACTCGCGCATTCCGCTCAGCATTGCTCAGTGGCACGCGCACGTGAACCTTTGCCTTCCTCCCGTCGATAAGCGACAGGAAACTTTAGGGGAACATCCGCAGTTCGGCCTGCACGGCTCGATTGCCACCAAAGAGGCCTGTGATGTGGCAGGCGGCAGGTTCATTCCGCAGATCTTCGGATGGATGGTGCACGTCTATCCGTTCGAACAGAAACCAGAAGACATCTGGTCGGTCGAACGCCAGGCCGAGCACAACGACTGAAGCTGATCAACCGTCCGATCCGATTCGTCTACAGCCGAAGAACGATCAACACGCTTGGGGGCATTTTTACGCTTTCGCTCGTTCGCTCCCCAGTACCTCGCGTACTTTGCGGGACAAAGTTTGCAGCGTGAAGGGTTTTTGCAGGAACGCCGTGCCGGGATCCAGCACTCCTTCATGGACGATCGCGTCTTCGGTATATCCGGAAAGATAAAGCAGCTTCGTATGTGGATGAGATGCCCCGAGCCGCGCCGATAGCTCCCGCCCGCTCATGCCGGGCATGACTACGTCAGTGATCAGCAGATCGATCTCCGCATGCTCGGCGGCAACTCGCAACGCCTCCTCCCCATTTTCCGCCTCAAGAATTTGATACCCCTGTGCTTCCAAAAGCTCGCGCACCAGTTGCCGCACCGATTCCTCATCCTCCACTAGCAACACCGTCTCAGAGGCGCGTTTGTGCGTCTGGCTAACCTCAACTTTGCCGATCACCTCCGTCGCTTCTTCGACGCGTGGCAGGTAAATTCTGAAGGTGCTCCCCAGGTTCGGCTGGCTGTCGACCAGGATATAGCCTCCGCTTTGCTTCACGATTCCATAAACGGTTGAAAGGCCCAGTCCCGTTCCTTTTCCTTTCTCCTTGGTTGTGAAGAAGGGTTCAAAGATGCGCGCATGCGTCTCTTTATCCATCCCAGCGCCGCTGTCGATGACCGAAAGCGCCACGTATGGGCCCGGATGGATGTAAGGATGCTCGCGGTTCAGTTCGGCCTTGTGCAAATCAACGTTGCCCGTCTGAATCGTGATGGTGCCGCCCGTGGACATTGCGTCCTTTGAGTTCACCACCAGGTTCATAATCACTTGCTCGATCTGCCCGGCGTCAGCGCGCGTGCGCCCTAGATCGCGGGCCAGCCGGGTTTCCAGCTTGATGTTTTCTCCGATCAACGGCTGCAGCAGCCGTTCCATCTCTGTCACGATGGCATTAATATCGACTACTTTCAGCTCCAGCATTTGCTTGCGGCTGAATGCCAGCAACTGCCGTGTAACGCTGGTGGCGCGCTCGGTAGCTTGGTGAATTGCCTGAATCTTTGGATACAACGGGTCTTGTGCCTGCGTGTGTTCCAACAGAACCTCTGTATAGCCGCTGATCACGGTCAAGAGGTTGTTAAAGTCGTGGGCAACCCCCCCAGCCAGTCGTCCCACCGCTTCCATCTTTTGTGCCTGCCGGAACTGGTTCTCCAGGACTCGCTGTTCGGTTACATCCTCAGCGATAATTTCCAGCACGTCGGTCTTCTCGTGAGGATTGTTGAACACACGGCCGCTCAGCCGCACCGTGATGACCTTTCCATCTTTTCGCTTCCAGCGCACCTCGACGTTGTTGAGTCGTGTTCCTTCCTCAAAGTTTCCCATCAGACTCGCCAACTCGGTGCCATCCACGAACACATCACGTGCCGGCTCGAGAGCCAGCACTTCCTCCACCGATTCATATCCCAGCATGGCGATCAGTGCCGGGTTCATGTCCAGGAATTTGCCATCCGGACTGGAACAGTAAATTCCGTACGCCGCGCTCTGGATCAGGGACCGGTATCGCGCCTCCGAACGTCGTAATGCTTCCTCATTCCTTTTGTGCTCAATCGCGGAGGCCAACTGTTGCGAGACGAACGTGAGAATGCCTTTTTCCTTCTCTCCAAACCGAACATTGCCGCTGTAGCTCTGCACCACAACCACGCCTATCGTGTTACTGCCTACCTTCAGTGGAGCGCCTAACCAGTCCAGAGAAGGTGCTCCGATCAGTTCCGCGTCACCTTGTTCAACTAGGCGGTCGAATACTTCGGGCGTGCACAGCAGCGGTTCTCCCGTGCGCAGGACGTATTCCGTCAGACCTTTTCCCAGTTTCTTAGGGTCCGGCCTGGGATCGACCTCGTCCACAAAATACGGAAAACTCAGCAATTCCTTCCCCGGATCGTAGAGCGCAATGTAGAAGTTCCTGGCATACATCAGTTCCGCCACAACGTTGTGGACGGCGGCATAAAACTGCTGCAGGTCCTCGGCCGAACTGGCTTTTTCCGCAATCCGCAAAAGCGCTGAACTGAGGGCCTGCGCGCGTTTTTCTTCTGAAATGTCCCGGTATACCGTCCAAACGCCAACCTGTTTTCCCGCAATCACCACCGGAGCACCGGAAGCAAAAACGTCAACTAAAGACCCATCCTTCCGTTGCCGCTTGGTTTCCAGAGACACATCTTGGCCTTTGTGCAACATTTCCCGGAGCCAGCTGAGTTCTGCCGCTCGATCGGGTGGCACGATCACCGATCCCAGACTTCGGCCTCGGATCTCGTCAATGGTGTAGCCAAACACACGCGTGAACTCGCTGTTGATATGCAGCACTTCATGCTCAACGTTCAGCAGTGAGATGGCTTCGGGTGCGCACTCCAGCAACTGCTCCAGGTATGCTTTCTGCAATTCCGGAGCCTCCAGCAGTGAGCTCTCTTCATTTGCCGTGGAAGTTGCGCGGTCAGAGGGAAGGGATAGCGCCGGTGCGTTTCGTTCCAGCGCCTCGCGTAGCCGTTTCGCCCGCGCGCGATCGGCGGACCTCGGCGACCGGGTGATTTTCTCACCCATCCAACCCTCCTCGTCGGAAGACAGATTGATATCAATATGTTAGATGGGCAGACGTGTAACCTGAAGTTACTGAGGTAATTGTGGGCGGGAACTTTTTACCAGACTTATGCGCCAGAACCCAGCATTTCACAAACCCGGTGAAGGGTTTCCTTTTGTTGCTCATTCAAGGTGAGAAACTCAAACCCGTGGCGTAACCCCATGCGGTAGCGGACCAGCGCGCGTACCTTCATCGGATAAGTGGTGGCAGGTAAGGACAACTCCATGGAAACAACTTCACCCGGTTCCACTTCTCCGGTAAGGGTTCCTCCCACTCCGTCTTCGCCCAATTCGGTGGAACGACCCCAGAGGGAAACCGTCCCCGTAGGTCGAAAGACCTGCAACGACATTCGCATATCCACAGGATACCGGGGAAAGCGGCGCGGGGGCTGAGACCCGGCCTTTCCTTTTCCCTCGGCACCAGCCATCACTGATCTCCCAACACGCCCGCAATGATAATCGTTACTGAAATCAGCTGCCTGATTTTTTTACGCCGATTTCTCTGCCCGCCGCATTTGCAGGTACGCTCGAATGAACGGTTGCAAATCGCCATCCAGCACCCTGTCGACGTCGCCAACTTCGGTTTTCGTGCGATGATCTTTGATTAAGCGGTAAGGCTGCAGCACGTAAGAACGAATCTGCGATCCGAAGTCGATATCCAGCTTGGAATCCTCGATCTTCTTCGTTGCCTCCCGCTTTTTCTCCATCTCATGTTCATACAGCTTGGAGCGCAGCATGCTCATAGCGCGATCACGGTTTTTGTGCTGCGAGCGCTCGTTCTGACAGCTCGCCACCAATCCTGTCGGAATATGCGTGATACGCACCGCGGAATCGGTAGTGTTAACGTGTTGACCGCCTTTGCCGCTCGAGCGATAAGTATCGACTCGGATATCTTCCGGCTTGATCACTACCTCGACACTGTCATCGATCTCCGGCGACACGAAGACACTGGCGAATGATGTGTGCCGCCGCTTGGCTTGATCGAATGGCGAAATTCGCACCAGCCGGTGCACGCCGATCTCGCTGCTCAGCAAGCCGAATGCATACTCCCCATTCACGGCAAATGTGGCAGACTTCAGGCCCGCCTCTTCACCGGGCTGGTAATCATATAGAACGGTTTGAAATCCTTGTCGCTCTGCCCATCGCAGATACATGCGCAGCAGCATGTCTGCCCAATCCTGCGATTCGGTGCCGCCCGCGCCGGGATGAATCGTAACAATGGCGTTGCGGGCATCGTTCTCCCCCGACAGCAAGGTTTCCGTCTCAAGGTGGTCCACTTTCTGCCGCAGCGAATCGATTTCGTGCCGCAGATCGGCATCGACTGCTTCCCCTTCGCGCGCCAGTTCGAAGTACGCAGAGATGTCATCAGTGCGCCTGATCAGGTCAACCTCGGTCGCCAACATGTCTTCCAGGCGCTTCTTCTCACGCATCACTTGCTGGGATTGTTGGGGATTCGACCAGAAATTCGGGTCAGAGCTTTGCTTTTCGATCTCGCTCAATTGCTGGCGCAGCTTGCCGGCGTCAAAGATACTCCCGGAGTTCGCGGACCTTGTCTTTCAGAATTCCGTATTCTTGTTCCAGTTCTTCCACCATAACTATCGTTTTACCTTCTCAGGGATTGACAGGCGCAGGATTAGCGCCGCCACACAAATTATCGCACACAGATACGCAAACCAATCGCCATGCCGGGTGTAGAACGTGGTTTCGTTCGATAGCGCATATGGAGCTTGCAGCGCAGTGCGCACCTTGCGCGGCACGCTGGCAACAATCCTTCCATATGGATCTATGGAAGTTGTTACTCCGGTATTCGTGTCACGCAACAGCCAGCGCCCGTTTTCCACCGCGCGCATGCGGGCTTGTTTGAGATGCTGCGCATAGGCGCCGCTGTCACCATACCATCCGTCGTTGGAGATGTTCACCAGAACCTGCGCTCCATGAGCCGCAAATCGCCGAACCTCGTCGGGAAAGATGGATTCATAACAAATGAACACGCCGAGCTTGCTCTCATCCGCCACCAGTGCCACGCGAGAAGTTCCCCTAGAAAAGTCTCCGACTTCTTTGGTCAGCCCTCCCGCAAATCCAAATAAACGCTTAAACGGCACATACTCGCCAAATGGCACCAGATGGACCTTGTCATATCGCGCAATCCATTCCCCCGTCGGACCAACCAGCTGAGCCGAGTTGTAGATCGTCGTAGGCTGCTGCGGGCTCTGACTCGCGTTCGTTATCCCAATGCTCCCGGCCAGCACCCACGTGTTTCCTTGCCGTGCGATATTGCTGAGGGCGCTCCGGAATACGGGATCACTGGTATAAAACGGAGCGGGCGACTCCGGCCACACGATCAGTTCTGCATGCGTACTCCCACTTGGATTGACGCTCAGCGCGCTCAGCTCATTCAGGGTCGTATTGAAATAGTCTCGCGTCCAGTCGGTGCCCTCCAAAATGGGGACGTTGGCTTGCACAAGCGTCGCCATTTTGTCGGTGGGCAACGGTGGCGCAGGCACAAGCCGCCCCGCCTGCAAAACCACGGTCGCGGCAATGACAGCTATGACCAGCGGCATTCGCTTCTCGCGCCGAACCAGGAATGCCGCCGTCCAAGCCGAATTAACGATCATAATTTCGAATGAGAGACCGTAAACCCCCGTCACCGTGGCGATGCGAGCCAGCGGAATGTTGCTCACTTCGGTGATGCCCAGCAGATCCCACGGGAAACCGCTTATGCGCGTGCGAGCCAGTTCAATAGCGACCCAGGCCGCTGGCGCCAGCAACAATGCCCGTCGGCTCAACGGGCTGGCATCAGCAAACCAACTGATCAGCAGCCCAAAAACACCGTGATAGATCGCAAGATAAAGGCAAAAAAGAATAAGGATGCCCACTGCGGCTGGCGCATTCACGCCGCCATATTGGCGCATGGTGTTGTAGATCCAATAGCACGTGCCCGCATACCATAGAATCCCGCTGGAATAGGCGAGCAAAAACGCCTGCAGGGGCTTCGCCGGCAACAACTTGATTCCTTCGCGTAATTGCAATGTGTCCGGTTGCCGTGCACGCAGCAAGGCGATCAGCAAGGGCGTCAACGCCACCCAGCAGCAAACGTACAAATTCGGCAGAGGGAAGATTAGAATCTGCAGCCCAGCGGAGAGCGCAGCTAACAACCAGGCTCGGTGGTGGATCTGGCGCACAGCCAAGAATAGCAAACGCGCTTGCGGACGGGTGCCAGACTACTTAGAGCCCTCACCCTGTATTTCCCGCCCAGCTTCTCCTAGAATTCGAAACATGAAACTCAAATCGCTTCTTCTTCTCGCAATCCTGCTAGTTGCCAGCTTGGCCCTCGCTGCACCGCGAACCATGCGTCTGGATTACTACCATACCGGCGACACTCATCACGAATCCTTTGCCGTCGATCGCATTGTCATTGAGCCGCTGCCCTGGCCCGGCGATCCGGCAAAAACCATCGACGACACCAATTACGGCGCCTCCTTCTTCGAAGTCCGTGACCAGGCCAGCAACCGTCTGCTTTATTCCCGCGGATTCAACTCCGTCTTTAGCGAGTGGGTCACAACTGAGGAGGCCAAGAGTACCAGCCGGACATTTTCAGAATCGCTACGCTTCCCCGCTCCTGATGCGGCGATCAAAATCGTACTTAAGGAACGTCAAGAGGGCGAATTTCTTGACGTCTGGACCACAACCATCGACCCCAAGGACAAGTTCATCGACAATTCGCCTCCGCCTTCACCCGGTCCGCTCCTGACCATCCAAAAGAATGGCGATCCGCCCACCAAAGTCGATCTGCTGATCATGGGCGATGGCTATACCGCTGCCGAACGTTCCAAGTTCGAGCAAGACGCGCGGCGCTTTACCGAGATCCTTTTCACTAGGCCGCCATTTCGTGAGCATCGGCAGGATTTTAACGTCTGGGGTCTGTGCCCGGCAGCGCAGGAGTCCGGCGTCTCGCGTCCCTCGATTGGTCTTCACCGCCGCAATCCATTGGGAACGACCTACGATACTTTCGGGACTGAACGATACATTCTCACTACCGAAAATCGAGTGTTGCGTGACTACGCTTCCTACGCTCCCTACGAGTTCATCGAAATTCTGGTCAATGCCAAAACCTATGGCGGTGGCGGAATCTTTAATTTGTATGCTACCGTCGCTGCCGATAACGAGTTCGCGCCTTATGTCTTTGTACACGAGTTCGGGCATCATTTCGCCGGTCTGGCCGATGAATATTTCACTTCCGAGGTCGCCTATTTGCCGCCTGCGAAAAAGATTGAACCGTGGGAGCCCAATGTCACCGCCTTGCTCGATCCTACCGAGCTTAAATGGAAAGATCTGGTGACGCCCGACACGCCGATTCCTACGCCCTGGCAAAAACAGGACTTTGAGGCTCTGGATAAGCAAATCCAGACTCAGCGCCGCCAGCTCCGTTCCCAGAACCGCCCCGAATCGGAAGTGGAAGCACTGTTCAAAGAGGCGAAACAAAAAGAAGATGCTCTTCTCTCCCACGATAAATATTCAGATCGGGTAGGCGCGTTCGAAGGTGCCGACTACGAAGCGCACGGCTACTACCGTCCTCAGGAAAACTGCATTATGTTTACTCGGTATGAAACATTCTGCGCCGTCTGCCGCCGGGCCATCCAACGGATTATCGCGATGTATGCAGCTAACTGATCGGAGGTAGATGGCCGCGCCAACTGGTGTTTATGGCGCTTTGAGATGTTGCAATCCGCTATTTTCGGACGAGCAGCTCTACTCATCGGCAACGGGATTTGCCAGCGTGCCCACACCATCGATCCTGATCTCAACCACGTCATTGGCGACTACTGGCCCCACCCCTTCCGGAGTACCGGTTGCGATGAGATCGCCGGGCACGAGCGTCATCGCCGCGGCAATGTGGCGGATGATTACTTCCAACGTGAAGATGAAGTCCTTAGTGTTCCCGTGTTGTCTGATTTCGCCATTTACCCGCGTTTCCACTTCGACTCCCGCCCAGGGATCAATTTCTGTGCTGACGACGGGGCCAACCGGACAGAAGGTGTCAAAACCCTTGGCTCGCCACCATTGCCCATCTTTTTTCTGCAGGTCGCGGGCGGTGAAATCGTTGAGCGCCGTGTAGCCCAGAATATAAGACCGCACGTCTTCATCCGCCGCCGGCTTGTGGCAGCGCTGTCCGATCACCACCGCCAGTTCTCCCTCGTAGTCCGTGCGCTGCGAAATCCTCGGACGCCGAATCGTTTTGCCGGAAGCCAGCAACGAAGAAGGCGGTTTAAAAAAGATGAGTGGTTCTTCCGGAACTTCGTTGCCTAGCTCGGCAGCATGTTCGCGATAGTTGCGGCCCACGCAGACGATTTTCGAGGGACGGACCGGAACCGCCAGCTTCGCCTCCGCCAACGGCGTGCGCGGAATTGGCTTGGTGGGCAAATCCTCCAGATCCTCCACTGCCTCGGGTGACTTCAGCAACAGCCGGGTAATGTAATCGCTGCCCGCAACCGTCTCCACCAGTCCGTATTCAGCCTGACCATTGAACTCAAAGCGACAATATTTCATCTGTCCCCAACTCTCCTGCCCACCGAAATGGATTCTTGCGAGAGTATTGGAATATACGCGGTTAAGGCAAGATACTGCCTATATGCGTAGTGGGTCAGTTTGATCTGTCGAGCAGCTTTGCCCAAGAAGTGCTGGGATCTCGGGCCAGTATCTCTCATGTCATCCAGAAACCGCGTTAGCCGGTGAGGGATCCTACGGCGGCTTGCACTGTAGGTGGCGTAAACAGGACCGTCAGTCCCACGTGCGCCTGTGGCAGTTCTGTGTTTTTCGTGACATCCCTCGCGAGCACGGCGCATCGGGATGACACCTCCACCAGCGGCAGCTATTTATTAGGCAAAGCTCTGTCACGCAAACCGCCCTCGCGCAGCGGGGAACCAGCCAGGGTCAGGCGACAATGGAAGGAAAATTCTGGGGCCCTCGCCACCTGCAACGAGGGGGTGCGCAGAGGACCAGGCCCCAGATTAGGGGACAATCCTTATACCCTTCCCGTCCGAAGCCGCCATAAGAATCTTTTTTTGTTACGAAATCCGAACAAACCGACACGGCACCAGAAATACCGCCTGCGAGGGCAGCGGCCCAGCTTGCACCTGACCAACTACCGAGCAGTAGGTAGTGCATCAGTTTGGATTTCGCGCCGGCATTCCTGGGGTCGCATGGCGTCATCCCGAGCAAAGCCGTTCTTCAAACGAAGCGAGAGCCTGCGCTGAGCGAAGTCAAAGGGGATCTCGCGTGCAGTGTCACGGGAGTTGCGCTTCCGCGCGACGCCCCGCTGGTGAAAGCGCGGGGCTTCGGAATGACGACTCAATACTAGATGTGAAAAATTCAAACTGAGACACTACCGAGCAGTAATTTATATTGACGAACCTTGTCTTCCTTTTGTAGCATCTTGAGGACAAGGTCGCTCTTCGGAGCCGGCCTGGATTTCATGCAGAGTGGCTGAGGGACGAGCCCTGCGACGCCACGGCAACCGGATCAGGATCATCTATCCTGACCGCCAGGTGCCAACTCTCTCCTGGAAACAGGGAACATGAGATTCGGATGCGCGCAGTTTTTGCTTCCGTAGCCTCTTTTCTCCTATTCCTGGAAAAAGAGGCCTTCGCTTTTTGGGACTCTTTTCCCGGCTCGTCCTCAGCTACTCGCAACCGAAAGTAGGCAGTGGTGCAGTTTGAATTGTCATCCTGAGTAAGTGGTCAAACTGCGGCACTGCCAGAAAGCGAGTAGCCAAATGGTCCACTACCAACTGCGCTGTCGGGAATGCGGCAAATTCTGGGGCAACGAGCCACGCTCGATCTGCGACGATTGCTTTTCTCCCCTCGAAGTTTCCTACGACTACGACGCTCTGCGTGGCACAATCACCCGAGAGCGCATTGCCAGCCGCGCCCCCAATCTGTGGCGATACGCTGACTTACTTCCATTGGCGACAGATTTTCGGCCCACCCTGCCAACTGGCTTCACGCCCTTGTTGAATGCGCCGCGGCTCGGCGAGCAGCTCGGCGCACAACGTCTTTTCATCAAGAACGATGCCGTCTGCCTGCCCACGTTGAGCTTCAAAGATCGCGTGGTCGCCGTCGCCCTGGCGCAAGCCTGCAGTTTTGGATTTCACACCGTTGCCTGCTCCTCAACCGGCAATCTCGCCAATGCGGTAGCTGCTCAGGCTGCCCGCAATGGATTGGACGCCTGGATCTTCATCCCCGCCGATCTTGAACGGGCAAAAATTCTCGGTACCCAGGTGTTTGGCGCGAAGCTGGTGCGCATCGCCGGCAGTTACGACCAGGTGAACCGCCTTTGCTCGCAAATCGCCGACGAACGCCATTGGGGATTTGTGAACGTGAACCTACGCCCCTACTACGCCGAAGGATCGAAGACCGTGGGTTTTGAAATCGCCGAGCAACTCGGTTGGCGTCTGCCGGACAATGTCGTGGTCCCGATGGCCGGCGGCTCACTGATTACCAAGATTAAAAAAGCATTCGACGAGCTGATCACCCTCGGTTTAGTTGAGCCCAAACCGGTGAAGATTTTCGGCGCCCAGGCCACCGGCTGCTCGCCCATCTCGACCGCGATCAAAGCCAGCAACACCGATATCGAACCGCAAAAGCCCGCAACGCTGGCGCGATCTTTAGCTATCGGCAATCCCGCTGACGGCCACTATGCGATCAAGGCCATCCGTGAGAGCGGCGGATGGGCCGAAGATGTTTCTGACTCTGTCATTGTCGATTCCATGAAGCTTCTCGCGCAAACCGAAGGTGTCTTCACCGAGACTGCCGGCGGGGTCACGGTAGGCTGCGCGCGCAAGCTGTATCAGCAGGATCGGATTCTTCCCGATGAGACTACCGTGCTTTGCATTACCGGCAACGGATTGAAGACTACCGATGTCCTCTCGGCTCACTACCAGGCCGAGGAACCGATTCGTCCCCGGCTGGCAGACTTTGAGGCATTCCTGGAGCGGGCCACTGAAGTTTCCAGTCAAATTCCCAGCGTCGTGGAGGTGTGAAATGCCCATCACTGTACAGATTCCGACTGCGCTGCGCCGCCTCACTGGCGGGACGGCCAACGTAACCTGTTCCCCGGGAAATCTGGCGGAGCTTTTTGCCGTGCTCGATGAGCAGTTCCCCGATCTGAAATCCCATTTGCGGGATGACGCGGGAGAGATTCGTCGTTTCCTCAACATCTACGTGAACGACGAAGATATTCGCTTCCTCGGCGGCAGCAGCTACTCCTTTCAGGACGGCGATGAGGTCCTGCTGGTGCCCTCCATCGCCGGTGGCCTTCAGTAAGATACTTATAATGAAGCCCTCGCAATCCGGCTAAACACATCAGCCGCTTTCTCTTTTTCCGCTTGTGCATCCTCACGTGGCCTTATATAATCTAACTAACTGGTTAATTAATATGTCAGCCCACGCCAAACCGCGTCTCGGCTCCCGCCGCCAGCCGGAGCACAGCCGCTCCATGATCCTGCAGGCCGCCATTCGTGAGTTTGCTCAGCGCGGCATCGCGGGCGCGCGCACCGATGCCATCGCCCATGCCGCCCGGGTTAATAAGGCTCTCCTTTATTACTACTATCGCGACAAGGAAACTCTCTATGGTGCCGCCCTCGACCACGCCTTCGGCCAGATGTTCGGACACCTGATGACGGTTCTTGATCGTAACCTTTCGCCCCGCGACAAAGTACTCACTTACGTAGGGGAATATTTTGACTACATCGCGAGTCACAAGTTCAACCGCGACCTGGTCCAGGTGGAAACGATGCGCGCGGGCCACGGTTCGCCCCACCTGAAGCGCATTGCAAAACACTATTTTCAGCCTCTCTATCGAAGGCTGAGTGAGGTGATCCAGCAGGGAATCCTGGCCGGAGAATTTCGGCAACTCAACCCCCTGCAATTCGTTCCCTCTATGGTGGCGTTAGTGGTGTTTTATTTCATCAGCGCTCCGATCTTGAAGACCACAACAGGTTTTGATCCCTTGTCGCCGGAACGGATTGCGGAACGCCGCGCTGCCGTATTGGACTTTATCTCGGCCGCTCTGTTTTCGCGCGAAGGAGGCGGACAATGAGCATTCACGAGGAATTTCTGCAAATCCTCCGCATTTTGGCCGAGACTCCAGAACCTGCCGTCAGGAAACCGCCCTCCTCGGAGATTGATCAGAACTCTGAAGCCGCGTCTGATGCGTCAGGAACGGGCCGTGGGCACGACAAATGCCAGGGAGCAGGCTCATGAGTGTTCGCAATAAATTCCTGATTCTGGTCGCCATAATTTTTACCATCGCGCTGACCTACTATTTTGTTTCCACTCCCAGCAACCGGGATTTGGTCCTGATCGGCACAGTCGATTCCAACCAGGTCATCGTCAGCCCGCAAATACAGGATCGCCTGCAGAAGCTTTTCGTGGATGAAGGAACGCCGGTGAAGCAAGGCGATCTGATCGGGCTCCTCGATCCCTCCGAACTCGAAGCTGAAGAACGCGCCGCCGCGGCCACTATTGACAGCTTCAAATACAAAGTTGGAGAAACACAATCCACACTGGAAGCAACCAAAGGAACCACCACCAGCAGCGTCGCCAACGCGCAAGCCCGGCTTTCCTCAGTCCGGGCGCAACTGGCACAGGCAGAAGCAACCCTGGAACGCACTCAGAGCGACAGCCGCCGCACCATCGCGCTGGCAAAAGAGGGCGTCGCCTCCGATCAGGATCGTGTCCAGGCTGAGACTAACCTCACCGCCCAACAGGCGGTCGTTCAGTCGTTACGCGACCAGGTCACTGCCGCTCAGGCCGATCTCAATACCGCCATCGCCAACACCCATACCGCGCATGCCGCCCAACGCACCGTCGAATCCACCCAGGCCCAGCTCGCCAACGCTGAAAACATGCTTAAGGAAGCAGAAGTCCGGCTGGGTTACACCAAAATCTACGCCCCGCTTACGGGCACGGTTTCGGTGCGTGCCGCTCGTGAGGGCGAAGTTTTGAATATCGGGCAGCCTATCGTCACTATCGTCGATCTGAGTGACACCTGGGTTCGCGCCGCCATCCCGGAAACCGAATCCGACCACATCGGGCTCGGCGACACCGTGCGCACTCGTCTGCCCGGCGGCACGATCATCTCCGGAAAAGTGTTTTACAAATCTGCGGAAGCCGACTTCGCCACCCAACGCGACGTCAACCGGCGCAAGCGCGATATCCGGACCATCGTCCTCAAAGTCAGGCTGGACAATCCCAAAGGCGCGTACGTGCCCGGCATGACCGCCGAAGTTCTGGTCTCCCCGCAACAGCTTAAGGGCATCGCGCAAGAGAATTCATCGGCGGAGAAACGGCCGTGATCGCCGATCTGCAGAGCAACGGCATCTCGCCGGCCAACGGTCACGGCCCCACGGGCAATCTTCTTCCCAACGCCATTGAAGTCGACCACATTGTCAAAAAGTATGGCGACTTCACCGCCGTTGATGACATTTCTTTCCAGGTGAAGGACGAGGAGATTTTCGGCCTGCTCGGTCCCAACGGCGCCGGAAAATCCACATTGATCCGCATGATGACCACGCTCATTCCGATTACCGCGGGCACCGCGCGCATCGCCGGCCATGACGTTCAGAAGGAACCCGATGCCGTGCGCCGGGTCATCGGCGTAATTCCTCAGGCGCTGACCAGCGATCTCGATCTCACCATCGAAGAGAACTTGAACATCTACGCCAAACTCTACGATGTCCCCGCAAAAAAGCGGAAAGCCGCCATTGACGAACTTCTGGAATTAGTCGATCTGACGAAATGGCGGAATGCCCAGACCAAGACTTTATCCGGTGGCATGCGCCGCCGGCTGGAGATCGCTCGCGGCTTGGTTCACAGCCCCCAAATCTTTTTTCTCGATGAACCCACAACCGGACTCGATCCCGTCTCGCGTGTCGCAGTTTGGGAGATGCTGACCAACATCAAAGCCCACCGCAAGCTCACGATTCTGATCACCACTCATTACATGGACGAAGCCGACCGCCTCTGCCACCGGGTTGCCATTGTCGATCACGGCAAACTCGTGGCTCTCGACACGCCAGCCGCGCTCAAGGCCAGCGTGCCCGGATCCAATGTGATCGAAGTGCAATTCGACAATCCCCCGGCAAACTGGGAAGAACGTCTCAAGCAGCTCAGCGCCGTGACCGCGGTTCAGAACGAATCCGCCGGCATGTACCGCGTCCTGAGCAGCAACGGATCGCAAACTACTACGGAGTTGGTTGAGGCAGCCGTGCAAGCCGGCATTCCCGTGAAATCGCTCTCCGTGCAAAACACCACGCTGGACGACGTTTTTGTCCACTACACCGGACGTCAGCTCCGCGATGAGCTGCAAAAAGCCTACGCTTTCGTCATGCCCCAGAGGCCAGGATTACAGCCATGAATCGAATGTTCGCCATCATCGAGCGCGAAATGCGCAAGTTCTTCCGTTCCCCGGCTTTAATGATGGCATCGATGATTTTCCCCTTGGTGCAGCTCATCGTGCTGGGCAACGCCTTTGGCGGCAAAATTCGCGATGCCAAACTCGGCCTGGTCGATCAGGACGGAGGTACCCAAGCCCTCAAAATCCGCGAGGCGTTTGACTCGGTCCGGGCCAACATGCGCACCTTCGAGCCGGTCTATTACCGCGATCCAAAAACCGCTATGGAAGACGTGCGCAACGGCAAGATTCAAGGTGCGGTCATCATCCCGCCGCAATATTCACGCCGCGTCTATGAGCAGGACCAACCGCGTATCGCCCTGGTTGTCGACAACAGTGACAACTTCATGAGCTCGACCCTGGAAGACGAGCTTACGGGCATCACCAACGCGTTAAATCAGCCGACGGTCGAACCCCGCATTCTGCAGCAGACAGTCCTGCAGATTGTCGAACTCTATCCCTATATCGAATACATGAAATATCTGCTGCCCGGCTCAATCACGCTGGCCATGTTTGTCTCGGTGATGATTGGTGGCGGCATGCTCTACATTGACGATAAGGCGCGAGGCGTGCACGAAGGATACCTGGTTACGCCCATCACCAAAACCGAGCTGGTATTCGGCCTCAATGGCGCTGGCGCCATTAAGGCGGTCATGACCGGAGTGGTCATCACCATTATCGGTTCGCTTCTGGCTGGCGTCGGGACGGTTTTCCATCCCTCCACCATACTCGGCCTGCTGATCATGATTCTCCTCACCTCACTCGCCTTCAACACTTTTATGTTCCTGCTTATGGTGCGAGTGGAGGATCCGCTGGTCCCGCGGGCCATTTTCGGCATTCTTAATACACTGCTGTTTTTCCCGAGTGGCTCCATTTATCCGGTGCAGGCCTTCCCCCGGTGGCTAAGAACCATTGCCGTGGCCGACCCCTTCACCTACGCGGTGCATGGCTTCAAATCTCTGCTGTTGAAAGAAACCGGATTGGGAGCCATTGTTCCGGACATGATCTATCTCTCTATCTTTGCGGCCATCACCTTGGCGATCGCCACGCCCCTGTTCAAACGAACCCTCTAGCCTCCCGCGGTGGGGTTGAGAACGGGATACTCCAGTTGGCCTCGCTTTCTCGTCTTGCCACGCCGTATAATACCCCCCTACGGTATGCGTTCTCTCTCGGCGCAGGCGCCCGCAAACAGGAAAAATCAGATGCCAGAAAAATCGCCCCACATCCCCAGGGAAAAACAAAAGCTGTTGTCACGCATCCGGCGGCTTGCCGGTCAGGTTGACGCGGTGGAGCGTTCGGTGGCGGAAGGCGACGAGTGTGCTGACATCCTGATGCTGCTCGCTGCCATTCGCGGCGCGGTCAACAGTTTGATGGCGGAGATTCTCGAGGACCACGTCCGTCTGCACATTACACATCCGGATCGTGCAAAAGAAACTCCAGAAGAGTTAACCGAAGATCTGATCGGCCTGGTGCGCGCCTATCTCAAGTAAGGTTCTCAACTCTCGGGCTTCCAAACGCAGCCAATCGTCTCATCCTAGAACAGGAACTTTGCTCCTAGCTGCAGAATTCGCGGGCTGTAAGTAGTGCCCGTTTGTAGAAAGTTTGGCGCCCCCGGGAAATTGTACGGACCGGGAACAAAGCTCCCGGTGCTCGACGAAAATCCCGCGCTTCCCGCAGCCCCGCCCTGATCACCGGCCAAGGGACCCCACTCCACGTGATTGAAGATGTTGAAAGCCTCGGCGCGGAACTCAAACGCTAGGCTCTCCTTGATCGGGAAGTGCTTGAACAGGGCCATGTCAATATTCCAGTGTCCGGGATTACGTAGGAAATTCCTGCCGGTATCTCCCAGCGTCAACCCCACCGGTGCAGCAAACGCATTCGGGTTTGCAATGTACGGCCCAAAACCAGTCGCTGGCGAATACTGCGGAATGTTCTGGTATGGGTTCGAGATCACATTGGCATAGGATTGTCCTGCCCCTGCGCTTGAAGCGACGCCATTGCCCAAGCCGGCATTGTCAGGATTCGCCGCGCTGTTGTAAACACTGAAAGGCGTCCCGGTCTCCCACTGCCCGATTCCTGACAGCTCCCAATTGCCTAGCAGCTTGTTCATCAAGCCTGCGCCTTTGAGGAGCGGCAAATCATAAATGGCGCTCGAGGTAAATGTGTGCCGCTGGTCGAAGTTCGAGGAGGCTCGGAATGCCGGGAAATCAAACGCATTCAGAATGCCGCCATCGCCAAACAAACCGCCATCGGAAGCATCGTCGATTGAGTGGCTAAAGGTATAGGACACATTCATCTGTAGTTTCCCCACAGATCGCCGTAGCTCAGCTTGCAGCGCATGATAGACGGAGGAGGCCCCGTTATCGAGACGCGTGACGTCACCTAATCCGCGGTAAGGACGAAACGGGTTGGCATCGAAAGCGCAGGCCACCGCAAGATTGGTCGCTACCTGCCCTCCGGTCGTTCCTGTATACGGAACGCCGTTCACCGTCGCCGCGACCGCGACCTGACCTGCTCCGTTTATGCTCTCAGCAACGCTGCCGCAATCTGCGGCGCCAATCGGAGTGCCCGTCGCAAGATACGGGTTCTGCGACGCCGGAACCTCCTGCAATTGGTTAAGCTCGTACTTGCGTCCGAGGTGCGTGCCTTTGCTGCCCACATAGGCAAGTGTCGCTACTGTGTTCCGGGCAACGTCGTGTTGAATGTCGAAGTGCCATTGCTGCACGTAAGGCCACGTAGCCTGATTGGGAATCGAGACAACATTTAGCGGGAATAGCAGGCCGGATTGGCCTCCAATGTTGTTGTATCCCACAATGTTGAACTGCGTGGGTGTCTGAATCAGAGGTGGTGCGCTCTCCAGAGCTTCGGTGTTGGATTCGTTTCCATTCGTGTGTTCATAGAAGATTCCGTAGCCGCCGCGAATCGCCCACTTCCCATCCCCTTTCGGATCGAAGGCGAAGCCGAGGCGAGGCGCCGGATTAAACAGGTGCCCTTTCATACACCCGATCGGGACTCCACTCGTGCCGCATTGCACGATGCCGTTGAAGGGATCTCCTGTGCCTGGCACAATTGCACCCGCCTGTCCCGTGATGTCGCCGTTACCATCATCCACCTGCGGGGCTTTTGCCGGATTCCACGTCTGGGGATCGAAGTTGTAGGCGTGCAGGTACTTCTCGCGATACGTGCCAAAAAGACTGACTCTCAACCCAAGATTTAATGTCAGCCGTTTGGTGGCGTGAAAATCATCCTGGAAATATGGCTCTAGTATCTTGTAACGGTTGTAGTATTTGGCCCGGTCGCTGGCTTGTTCGTAGTTCGCAATGTTGCCCATTAACAGGTCGGCAAACGGGTTTCCTACGGACACCGGGGAAGTGGGATCAAACGTAAGAAATCCGTTAATGGAAGGGACTGTGCCTGTGAGCTCGTTCTTCTGTGCGGCAACAAAATACGCCCCAAACTGCAGATTGTGTGCGCCGACAATTTTAGTCACGTTATCCCGGTAGGTGTAGGTTGGATTTGCGTTGTAAGGCCCATTGGGAACGAAACCGGGGTCTTCCGAGAATCCGGTACTGCCGTACGCCCCACCAAAGCCGCTGGCCACGCTGATTCCGGGTAGCGCTCCACCGTTTCCTGCCGCCGGAAACAGACTTCCAATGCTGTAATTCGCCGGACGTTTCCACGCATTCGGGTTTGGCGTCCCGGTGTTGTTAAGGATGATGTGATCTGTGGTGTAGCTGAACACGAACTCATTGAGCAAAGTAGGCGACGCCGTAGCCGTCAGGCGCGCAACCAGTGCTGTCGCCGGTCCGACAAAATTGGTTTCCACGGTGGGGAAGCTGGTCCCGTCGCTCCACAGAGGTGTTGCTGTTACCGTAGCCCACGAATCGTGGGCATAGCGGAACATGGCCCGCAGGCGATCGCTGAAGTTGTGGTCCACTCGCACCAGTTCTTCCCGCCAGTTGGTAGGCTGAGAAGGCGCAGCTACAAAAAGGTTCGATCCGCTATTAGGTTCCGGGATCAGCCCCAGCAGCGGTGCGGCGGTGGGACTAATTGAGACCTGGTTATTGGGAAACGTATTGTAGAACTGGTTCGCCCCTATCAGCGGGCCGAGGCTGGACGCCGGGCAATCCGGGAAATAAGGCCCTGCCGCGCCCGTCGTATCCGTGCGCTGGAATTGCGTTCCTGCGGCCGGACAAAGATCGCTGAAATTCCCCGACCGTTCGGCTGTCGACGGAACAACCACATTAAAGCTTTGCCCGGGAACCCGGTCCCGCCGCCATTCCTGCGACCAGAAAAAGAAAGTCTTGCTCTTGTCCGTGTTGTAGTGCCCTGGAATGTAAATCGGCCCGCCAATGGTATATCCGAAATCGTTTTTCTTGTACGAAGGCGGAGCGCTCTGGAACTCCGGCGTGGCATTGAACATGTCGTTGCGCACAAACTCATAGGCGTCGCCGTGGAAGTGGTTGGTTCCTGACTTGGTCTCGGTTTCAATCGTGCCAGACGCATTGCGCCCGTACTGTGCTCCGTAATTCGAGGTAAGCACTCGCACCTCGCCGA
>Ga0187784_10000079_pt1 | contig 57315 bp, 55 predicted proteins | sample 1015_SJ02_MP15_2_FD_132964 | JGI IMG/M metagenome (GOLD analysis project Ga0187784, IMG submission 132964) | Tropical peat soil microbial communities from peatlands in Department of Meta, Colombia - 1015_SJ02_MP15_20_MG | ecosystem: Environmental > Terrestrial > Soil > Wetlands > Peat | place...
CAAGCGACTTAAGACCCTCAGAGGTCTCACGCCCTACGAGTACATCTGCAAAGTCTGGACGACACAGCCAAATCGGTTCAGGTTAAGCCCGCTTCACCACACCGTGGGACTGAACACCTAGGACGCTATCCTTAGAGAAATTGGTGGGGCAGGACCTCGAAGTGACAAGCGCATTATTTCAAATAGGCGTTTCACTTCTAGTTGCAGTGATCACGGCATGGTTGACCGTTTGGCTATCGCTTCGCCGATTTTATCGAGAGAAATGGTGGGAGGCTAAAATGCGCGCCTATACAGACGTAATTCAAGCTCTTCATCACGTGAAGCGAGATTTAGAAATCACCATTAATGCCGAACAACGTGGCCAAGATCGTGAAACTGACTATCAAAAGGAATGGGGTTGCGAAACATAGGGCTGCATGGGACGAAATTCGAAAGCAAATCGACGTTGGCGAATTTTTATATTCGCCTGAGTCGCTACAAATTCTTCAGGCATTAAACGACGAAACGAGAGGACCTTACGACACGTATTACGATCACCTCGAAGCATTACAGGTTGCGGTAGAAAAGTGCTTGCCGGCAATTAAATCGGCTGCAAGAAGAGACTTGGGATTGCCTCCGATTAAATCATAGATCGAAATTAGTAATACCCCGACCGGCGATTTACCTAATCGCAAGTAAAGCCGTTGCTTATCGACGCCATGGCCGAGTTGACGAACTTGACCGCGGCCCGGAGCGTCGGCGCGCGCGCGCTGTTTCGCCGATACGCCGCGGTGCTGGCTTCCGGGCGGGTGGACGTCATCGCCCGGTGCTTCGTTGCGATAGCGCTGCTCGTCTATGCCGTCGACCTCATGCGGCAGACCAGCGACGGTCTGACCGACGGAGCGGGCCGGCCGTTCGGCGACGATTTTGTCAATTACTGGTCGGGCGCCTTTCTCGCCTGGCACCACCGCGCCGCCGAAATCTACAACGCCGCCGCCTTTCACGCCTTCGAGCAGAGCGTGGTCGGCGAGCACCTCGGCGGCTTCCATTACAGCTATCCGCCGACACTGCTGGTGCTGACGGCGCCGCTTGCGCTCATCCCCTATGTCCCGGCGCTGGGGCTGTGGATTTCGATCGGCTGGCTCGCCTTTTACCGGGCGCTGCGGCTCGCCATGCCGGAGGGGCGTACGCTGCTCCTCGCCCTGGCCGCGCCCGCGGTCTTCGTCAATACGGTCGGGGGACAGAACGGCACCTGGACCGCGGCGCTGTTCGGCGGCGGGCTCGGCCTGCTCGATCGACGGCCGCTTCTTGCCGGCGGCTTGCTCGGGCTTTTGATCTACAAGCCGCATCTCGGAATCCTGCTTCCGTTGGCGCTGTTGGCGGGACGCCGCTGGCGCGCTTTTGCCGCCGCCGCGGCGACCGCCGGCGGGCTCGTCGCGGTCAGTGCGATCTGGCTCGGACCTGAGATTCTCGCCGACTATCTGCGCCAGATCGCCTGGCTCAGGCACGTCATTCTGGAAGACGGGACCGGGGTGTGGCATCGCATGCTTTCGGTCTTCGTCGCGGCGCGCCGGCTGGGCGCCGATGTCCCGACGGCCTACGTCGCGCAGGCGCTCGTCGGCGCCTTGGCGGGTCTTGCCGTGGCGGCGGTCTGGTTGCGCGATGGTCCTTTTGGCGCCAGAAATGCCGCGCTCGTTCTCGGCACGTGCCTGGCAACGCCCTACCTGCAGGACTACGACCTGGTTTTCGGCGCGCTGGTCGTGGCCTGGCTGGGACAAGACGCGCGCGGCGGGTCCGCGCGCGACTATCCGCTGTTTTTCGCCAGCGCTTCGATACTCCTCATCCCGCTATTTGCCGCGACGCTCGCGAATCTGACCGGACTTGCGCTCGGGCCGCTATTCATTCTGCCGGCGTTCGCAATCGCCTTGAAACAAGGTCTTGCCGAAAGGGCCGAATGCTCGTCCGTCAAGCCTGCCTGAAAGCGGCAGGGCCACTAGAGCGCAATCGCTTCAGGCTGAATCGATTGCGCTCTATTTTTCCTTAGTGGAGCGTGATCTTTTCGGAAAACCGGTTTCCACTTTTCCGGATCATGCTCTAGCAGCGGCAGCTTTTTGCGTCGTCGCGCGCGCCGGCTGCGCGCGATCGTTCAGGCGCAGCAAGGCGTAGAGCGCGAAAGCCGGCGCAATCAGCGCCGGGCCGGGCAAGTGGTAGGTGCCCAATACGATCTGAATGAGCGGGAGCCAATAGACCAGCTTGGCGAGAATGCGGCCTCGCGCATCGAGCCTGCCGGCCGCGAGCAGAAAGACGGCGCAACAGGCGAGCGGCAGCGTGTCATAGGACAAGAGATACGGCGCGACGGCGATCGAGCAGGCGAAGAACAACGCGGCCAGGAGCCGTGGATCGGCGTCCTTGCGAAACCTGAAGGCGAAGGCCACGGCCGCGACGGCAAGGGCGGAAAAGCAGACCTGCACGGTCATCGCGAGCGCGTAGCTCGCGCCGGTCCCGCGGATGTTCATGAAGATCGTCGGGTAGAACGGTGTGGCGATCCGTTCCGGATCGGCCAACACCAGGTTCTGGACCGGGATGCCGTTGAGCACGAAGTCGCTCCACACGCGCGGACCGAACACGGCGGTGGTCGCACCGGCAATCACTAGGGCCGTCGCGGCCGCGAGCAAAAACACGCGCCAGCGGCCGGACGCCGCCAGCATGACCGGGAGCAGCAGGCCGAGCTGCGGTTTCAGCGTCAGCAAGCCGATCAAGACGCCGGCGAGCAGCGGCCGGCGATCGAGGCAGCTGAAGATGGTCAGCAACATCGCCGCCGTCAGCAGCGAACTCTGCCCCGACATCAGGCAGAAGACGGTTGCTGGCGCGAGCAGCATGGCGGTCAGGAGCGCGCGGTTGCCGGCGCGGCGCCAGACAACCCAAACGAAGATCGCAAGGCCGAGCATCGTCCACAGGAGAAGCGCCGCCGAGTAGGGCAGGCGCCCGAACAAGGCGGCGACGAACATGATGCTCGGCGGATACGACCAGTTCTGTCCCGGATAGCCGGCCCCCAACAAGGAAGCGAGCGCGCCGTTGTAGACCTGCGGGTCGTAGAAGCGGCCTGGATCGGGCATCCATGCCGCGCGCCCGTACATCCAGAAATTCAGGAAATCACGGCCGACGGCCAGCGTGGTGCCGTCGCGCGGGATGGGCGCTACCCAGGAGATCGCCCAGACATAGTGAATGGCGGTCAGGACGACGAAGATCGCGCTCGCGCCGATGAGGAGCCGAATCGCGCTTCGATCTTCGTTTTGCACATCAGCAAGAACTGCCGCCATGTCGAGCGCCATGTCGAGGTCCGCGGTGCAAAGCGAGGATTGCCGGCCTCGGACCGACTATGGGGGCGCTGCGTTGTCATTTCCTTACCTGCATCCGCAGCGAAGCCTGCCTATATGTCTTGCCGCATGGCCGGACGGGGACGCACCCTCCGGATTTCGTGGAGACGCCATCAGGCGCTAGACTGCTCTGTCACGCGCCTTTATCCGCTGCGCAACCGCCACTCAGGCAAAGGCTTGTCATGATCGATCTCTATTACTGGACCACGCCGAACGGCCACAAAATCACGATCTTCCTCGAGGAAGCCGGGCTGCCATACAAGATTATCCCGGTGAACATCGGCAAGGGCGAGCAGTTCAAGGCCGAATTCCTCGCCATTTCGCCCAACAACCGCATTCCCGCCATCGTCGACCATGCGCCGGCCGGCGGCGGCAAGCCGATCTCGGTCTTCGAGTCGGGCGCGATCCTGCTCTATCTTGCCGACAAGATCGGCAGATTCATCGCCAAGGATTTGCGCGGGCGCACGGCGACCATCGAATGGCTGTTCTGGCAGATGGGCAATCTCGGCCCGATGGCCGGCCAGAACAATCATTTCAACGTCTACGCGCCGGAGAAGATACCCTATGCGATGGATCGCTACCGCAACGAGGTCAACCGGCTGTTCGGCGTCATGAACAAGAGGCTCGCCGGCCGGCCCTATCTCGCCGGCGACTATTCCATCGCCGACATGGCGAGCTATCCCTGGGTCGTCCCGTGGGAGCGTCAGGGGCAGAACATCGCCGATTTCCCGAACGTGAAGCGCTGGCTCGACGCGATCTACGCGCGCGACGCCGTCAAACGCGCCTATGCGAAGGCAAAGGAGATCAATCCGGACCGCAGCACGGAGCGCAGCGCTGAGGAGCGCGCCATCCTGTTCGGCCAGACCGCGGCCTCGGTCGAACGCATGGCGTCAGGGCGGTAGGTTCAAACGGTTTAATTCTGCCGCACGATGACGTGCGTGCCGACGGGCACGCGGTCGTAGAGATCGACGATGTCGTCGTTGACCAGGCGGAAGCAGCCTGAGGAGACGGCGTGGCCGATGGTCTCCGGCGCGTTGGTGCCGTGGATGCGGTAGACGGTGCCGCCGAGATACATGGCGCGGGCGCCGAGCGGATTGCCGGGGCCGCCGGCCATGAAGCGCGGCAGGTAAGGCTGCCGCTCGATCATCTCCGGCGGCGGCACCCAATCGGGCCACTCCGACTTGCGCGAGATGCGCAGCAGGCCGCCCCAGGTGAAGCCGTCGCGGCCGACGCCGATGCCGTAACGCAGCGCCCGCGTCTCGCTCTCGATCAGATAGAGGTGGCGCTCGCCGGTTTCGATGATGACGGTGCCGACCGGCTGTTGCGAGCGATAGAACACCGCCTGGCGCTGGAATTGCTCCGCGAGATCGTCGCTCGAGTTGCCGTGATCGACGCCGGGCGCGACGTCCTCTATCGTCGGCTTAAAGTTGAACAGGAACGGCGATCGATCCTGGGCCGGGGCGGACACGGAAAGCATGCAAAATACCGCGGCGCCGATCGGCGCGAAAATTCGCAGGCTCATGGCCGCCCGCCTGCTCAACGCTGCTCGCTTCATGGTCGTTCTCATAATCATATTTGATCCGATGACATTGTGATCCGGGGCCTGCGCGCTTTCAATAGCGTTGTTCGGCGACGCGGCGGGCCGCGCTCCTTACTCTCCGGCGCCGCCGAAATAGCCGGTGATCTTCCAGCCGCCCGCATCCTTGCTGTAGCACATCTCGTCGCCGCCGAGCCCGGAAATGGCGTCGGCGGCGACGTAGCCGGGCTTGCCCGATGGCGTCGCGATGTGCAGGAAAGACGGCTGGTCGGAATTGGAATTGTCGGCCGGCGTCGAGTCCGGCAGCACGCGCACCAGATAGACGCCGAGCTTGTCGATCACCGGCGCGTTCGGCTGGGCGGCGTTGCGCACTTCGACGCCGTCCTTGTTCGGATAGCCCCAATCCGGCGGCGCCGTCTGCGTTCCCTGGACCAGCGCTTCGAATGCCTTCGGATCGATCTGCGGATTCGCCGGCGCGCAGATCACGCCTTGATGATCCGGCAGCGGCGAGGCGGTCTGCTCGTTGGCGTAGGTGGCCAGCACCTCCCAGCCATACCCGTCCTTGGCATCGAGATCGATGGCCTTGGCGAGATTGTCGATTCCGGATTTGTGCTTGTCCGCGTGGTCCTTGTCCTGCATCCAGAAAAAGCCCTGCGCCACCACCAGCTTGGCGAGCCCGGCGCGGTCCTTGTGCTGGACGATATCATTGAGCTGCTTGCGGAATGCCGCAAAGCTCGGATCGGGGTAGGGGCCGGGCGGCGTGACCGCGATCGGCTTGTACGGCTTGACCGGCGCCGCCGGTGGCGGCTTGAAGGCGCCGGGCGGCAGCGGCGACTGGATCTGCGCCCGCGCAGGCTCGGAAACGAAGGCGACCGTCGCCAGGCCGGCGAGGATCAAGGTCGAGGCGGCGAGGCGCTGGCGCATCGGGCGATCTCCGGTTCGAATTCGGCGCAATGGGACTTCGGCAGGACGATCGGGAAGGCGCGACCGATAGCGCGGAATTGCGACAGAGGTGCGGCGGCCGGGCGGCGGCCGGGCGCAACCGTCTTCGATTTGGCGGTCAATTTCCGCCGCCGATGAAGCCGGTGATGCGCCAGCGGCCGGTGACGTCCTTGACGTAGCAGAGCTGGGGCGCGGAGAGCGACAGCAAGCTGTCGGGCGGGGCAAAGCCGGCCTTGCCGCTCGGCGCAGCGACGCGCGCCCAGGAGATGCGCAGCGGATCGCCGATGCTGCCCACGACATCGAAGCGGATCATGCGCACGAAATAGCTGCCGAGCGTCTCGACGAGGGTACCTGCCGGACGCGGCGCCTGGCGCAATTCGACGCCCTCTCGGCGCGGAAAGACCCAGTCCGCCGCAGTGCTGTGCGTTGCCTCGACCAGCCGATCGAAATCGTCCTGAGCGAAGGACGGCCGGCCGGGCGCGCACAATACGCCGGGCGCCGTGGGGATTTCCGTCGCGGTCGGATCGGCGGCAAACTCGGCCAGCATCTGCCAGCCCGTGCCCGATTCCTGCTCGAGCCGCACCGCCGCCGCCAGATTCTCAGCGCCGGTCTTCTTGTCATCGAAATTGTCGGCGAAGTCGCGGTCCCAGAAGAAGCCGCGCGTCACCACGTTGCGCGCTAGCTCCTCGAAGACGCGGCCCTTGGCGACGGCGGCGAGGTTTTCCCGGAACGCCGTGAAGCTTGGATCATTGAGCGCGGGCGGCCGCGTCACGTTCACCCGCTGGAAGGGCTTGCCGGCGGATTGCGGCCGCGCTTGGTGCGGCGGCAACGCCGCCACCGCGGCGACGAATGTGCAGAAAGCGAGCGCGGCCACCCTGGTGCGGGACATCTCCTGATCCGAATCGCTGCGTTGCGCCGCCAAAGATTACGCCGGATCGCGATGGACGCGGAAGCGATCAGTGGGCGGCGGCCGCTTCGTTCACTCGACCGTCCCGCCGCGGTTGGCTAGTGTTGCGGCGCTGCCAGTGGGGCAAGGTAGGTTCCGGGGAGGTTGGCGGTGACCGCGGCACGTGCGCTGTCCGAAATTCTGCCCAAGGAAATGACCGAGCTGCGCGTGCGGCCGCTGTTCATTCTGCTGCTCGAGGTCGAGCCGGCGATCAATGTCGGCAAGACGCCCGGCGTCGACCGGCGCGTCGGCGTCATCACCGGCGGCCGCTTCGAGGGCGAGCGCTTGCGCGGCACGCTCCTTCCCGGCGGCAGCGACTGGCAGGCGGTGCGGCCGGGCGACGGCGCCTGGATGCTCAACGTGCGCATCGTGCTCAAGACCGACGACGGCGCCATCATCGGCATGACCTATCCCGGCATACGGCACGGTCCGAAAGAGGTGCTCGACCGCATCGCCCGCGGCGAGGTGGTCAAGGCGAGCGACTATTATCTGCGCATTGCCGCGTCTTTCGAGACCGCCGCGGAGAAGTATGGCTGGCTCAACAATATCATCAGCATCGGCGTCGGGCACCGGCTGCCCGAGGGGCCGATCTATCAGATGTTCGAGGTGCTTTAGGGGCAGGGCGATCTGCTGCCTGGTCGTGGCGATGCAATATCGCGGCAGCTTCGCCTTGATGTGATCATGTCGGCCGCGGGCGCGATCGGCGGCGCGGCCAATTCAGCTGAACGGAGAGGTAGGCATGAAAGTCGGATTTATCGGGCTCGGCCGCATGGGCGAGGTAATGGTGCGCCGCCTCATCGACGGCGGCCACGAGGTCGGCGTCTACAATCGCACGGCCGCAAAGAGCGAAGCGTTGACCAAGTTCGGCGCCAAGGTGACGGACTCGGTCGCGGCGGCGGCGCGCTATGGCGAGGCGGTCTTCACCATGCTCGCCGACGACGCCGCGGTCCTCGACATTGTCGGCCGGGCCGCCGGGCTCAAGGACTCATTGCCGCGCGGCGGCGTGCATATCTGCTGCGGCACGCACAGCGTCGCCGCCATTCAGAAGCTCAAGGCCGCGCACGGCGAAGCCGGCCAGGTTCTGATCGCGGCGCCGGTTCTCGGCCGCCCGGAAGTGGTCACCGCCGGCCAGGCCGGCATGGTGGTCGGCGGGGCGAAGCCAAGCGTCGAGCATTGCCGGCCGCTGTTCGCGGCGATCGCCCGGCGCAGCTTCGAGGCCGGCGCCGAACCGGCCGCGGCCGCGGCGATCAAGCTCGCCAACAATTTCGTGCTCGGCTGCGCCATCGAAGCGATGGGCGAGGGCTTCGCCTTGGTGCGCAAATACGGCGTCGTGCCCGAAGTCTTCAACGACGTGATGACCGACGGGCTGTTCAACTGCTCGGCCTACAAGACCTACGGCAGACTGATCGTCGAGGAGCGCTTTCTGCCGGCCGGCCACCGCGTCGTCATGGGGCTCAAGGACGTCAATCTCGCGATCGCCGCCGCCGAGGCGGTCGGCGTGCCGCTGCCGAGCGCCAATGTCTGGCGCGACCGGCTCGTCGGCGCCGTCGCCCATGGCGAAAGCGACCACGATTGGTCGGCGATGGCGCGCGACCAGGCCCGCGCCAGCGGGCTGGCATGAATTTCAGGGACGCCGCCTTGCCGGAGCCGCGCCCGTTACGCTACTCGTTGCGCTCGCGGCTGCGATAACGCCGCGGCATTGATCAAAAGGACCGAGCGATGGCCAGCGCACTTTTTTCTCCGATCACGATGCGGGGGCTCACTCTCGCCAATCGCATCGTGGTGTCGCCGATGTGCCAGTACAATTCCGACAACGGCTCGGCCAATGACTGGCACCTGATGCATCTCGGCAGCTTTTCGCTCGGCGCCGCCGGGCTGGTGATGACCGAGATGACCGACGTCAATCCGGCCGGCCGCATCACGCTCAAATGCGCCGGCATGTATTCCGACGCCAACGAGGCGGCGCTCAAGCGCGTGCACGATTTCTGCCGCACCTACGGCGTCGCCAAGCTCGGCGTGCAGCTCGCCCATGCCGGCCGCAAGGGCTCGGCGCAGGTGCCGGCCGCGGGCGGCAAGCCGCTCAAGCCGGAGGAGAATGCCTGGATCACGCAGGCGCCCTCGGCGATCCCCTTCGACCAGGAGTGGCCGGCGCCGCACGCGCTGACGCGCGAGGAGATCCAAGGGCTGATCGCCGATTTCGCCGCGGCGGCGCGGCGCGTCGAGCGCATCGGCTACGATCTCATCGAGCTGCACGGCGGCCACGGTTATCTGCTGCATCAATTCATGTCGCCCTTGGCCAACCAGCGCACCGACGAATATGGCGGCAGCCTCGAGAACCGCATCCGCTTTCCGCTCGAGGTCTATTCCGCGGTGCGCAAGGTGTGGCCGCAGGACAAGCCGATCGGCATGCGCGTCTCGGCCACGGATTGGGTCGAAGGCGGCTGGACTCCGGACCAGACGGCGGTGCTCGCGCGCCGGCTCAAGGAGCTCGGCTGCGACTATCTCGACGTGTCGAGCGGCGGCCTCGATCCGCGCCAGAAGATACCGCTCGCGCCCGGCTACCAGGTGCCGTTCGGCGAGAGGGTGCGGAGGGAGACCGGCATCAGGACCATGTCGGTCGGGTTGATCGCCGGCGCGCGCCAGGCCGAGGACATCATTGCGCAGAGCCGCGCCGATTTCGTCGTGCTCGGCCGCGGCATCATGTACGATCCGCGCTGGGCCTGGCACGCGGCCGAGGAGCTCGGCGCCGAGACCGCCTATGCGCCGAAGATGATGGCGTGCCATCCGAAGCTGCGGCCGCAGCTTTTTCCCAACCGTCTGGTGCCGGCGAGCTAGAGCATGATCCGGAAAAGTGGAGACCGGTTTTCCGAAAAGATCATGCTCCACTAACTAAAAATACCGGCCGCAGCGCCGAACCGCGAGGACAGCGTCATGAAATACAACCGACCGCAAGCGACCGCGTCCTGGGGCTCGATGGCCAAGGATTGGGAGAAGGGGATCGACTACGACCGCCTGCACAAGGAGCGCCTGGCGCGGGCGCAGGCCGCCATCCGCCACGCCGGGCTCGGCGGCGTCATCGCCTTTAATTTCGACAATATCCGCTACATCACCGGCACCCATATCGGCGAATGGGCGCGCGACAAGTTCATGCGCTATGCGCTGTGCCCGGTGCAGGGCCCGCCGCTGCTGTGGGACCCGGCGCCGCCGGCCAAGCGCATCTCCTCGCCCTGGATCGCCGACAACGTCGCCGCCCCGATCTCGACCATGCAGGGCGGCCTGCCGCTGCAGCTCAACGTCCAGGGCGACTTCGCCCGGCAGATCAAGAAGGCGCTGGTCAAGCTCGGCATCGACAAGGAGCCGATCGGCATCGACCTGATGGAGCTGCCGATGCTGCGCGCGCTGGAGAAGGAGGGCGTCGAGGTGGTCGACGGCCAGCAGGCGATGCTCGACGCCCGCGAGGTCAAGACCGCCGACGAGATCGAGCTTCTGAAAATGGCCTGCGCCATGGTCGACGCCACCTATGTCGACATCGCCCGCGCCATCCGCCCGGGCACGCGCGAGAACGAGCTGGTCGCCATCGCCCACGACCGGCTGTTCCGCATGGGCTCGGAGCGGGTCGAATGCGTCAACTCGGTGTCCGGCCCGCGCGGCCGGCCGCACTCGCACACCTTCTCCGACCGCATCCTGCAGCCCGGCGACATGGTGTTTCTCGACATCATGCATTCGTTCAACGGCTATCGCACCTGCTACTACCGCACCTTCATCTGCGGCACGCCGAACAAGCATCAGATCGACGCCTATGAGACCGCCTCGAAATGGATTTCCGCCTCGATCGACCTGATCCGCCCCGGGATCACGCCCGACCAGGTGGCGCAGGTGTGGCCGGACGCGCAGGAATTCGGCTACCGCGACGAGGCCGAGGCGTTCTTGCTGCAATACGGCCACGGCGTCGGCCTGTCGCTGTGGGAGCGGCCGATCATCTCCAAGCGCTATACCGGGCAGAACACGCCGCTCAAGGAAGGCATGGTGTTCGCGCTGGAAACCTGGAAGGGCGCCGAGGACGGCTCCGGCGCCGCGCGCATCGAAGAGGAAGTCGTGGTCACCAAGGACGGCTGCCAGATCATCACCAACTTCCCGTCCGACCGGCTGATCTCCTGCGGCCTGCCGGGGTGTGAGGTGTTTTGATCCTTTCCGTCTCCCGCCGGGGGAGAGGGGCATGACGGGCCAAGACGCATGCGCGGCGCAGAGGAGATTCTGTTTGCCCTCTCCCCTTGCGGGAGAGGGTGCTGAGCGAGCGTAAGCGAGCGAAGCGGGTGAGGGGGTCAGCGCGCAGCACTGCGAAAAATCCCCCTCACCCGGCTCGTTGCTCGCCGATGCTTGCAACTCGCCACCCTCTCCCGCCGGGGGAGAGGGAAGATGCATGCATTGCGGGAACAGCTTGCGCTTTTCCTCCCCCGCTTGCGGGGGAGGAGGACCATGCGCAGCATGGCGGAGGGGGCGTGCGGGCTCACGCCGCTTCCAGCCGCGCCAATTCCGTCTCGAAATCGAAGCGCAATTGCGCGCCCTCGTCTTCCGGCAGGCACCCGGTCATCTGCGGAAAAATCGTGCGGTAGAGCGCGGTGCGGTCGTCGTCCCAGGGCATCGACTTCGCAGCGCGCATCTGCGCCAGAATTCCGTGAAGTTCCGCGCGAACCTCATCGGGATCGGGATACCAGGTGGGCGTCTCCTGCTCCTCGGACTCGTCATCGCTCTTGAACAGATCGCCTTGTGCGGCGGGCATAACGTTCCCCTCACATCGTTTGCGTTCGCTTCACACGCCCCCATCCGGAAGCTGCGATGCCTGCGTCACCAGCTTGTAGTCGACCTCAAGCGCGCCACGGAAGTGGCTACGGCCGCACAAAATCTTGCGCTTTTCATCAGGCCGAATCTGATTGAGGTCGAGCGTGCTTTTTGTCTCGCGCACGAGATAGAGACGGTCTTCGTCGCTCACCGGATCCACCATCACGATCGCCCAATCGGGGTTGTAATTTCCAAGCGGTGTCGCGACTTCGAACCAACGGGGCAGTTTGATGTACAGCTTTACGTCTTTGCGTCTTTCTAGGTCTTCCGCAAACGATTGTTCCGTCCCCGATTCGAAGGGCACGCCGTCCCAGAGATGGGTGCCTCCAACGCCACTGATTTCCTGACTTGGAACGATATAATTTTTCCAAGCTTCGATGATCTCGTCCTTTTCGAACAGCGTCTGGTCGTACCACTCATCGGTCTTCTCGTACTTGATGCCCTCCACGAGCTGGTCGGCTAGCTTGGCCTTTATGATACGTACGGCCACAGTCGCAAATTCGTGCGGATTGTCGAGCGCATCGTCGCGAATTTTGCTGCGGCGAAAAGTTTCCAACAAGGTACGACGCGAAAGCCGCATGGGCGGAGACGTATTTTCCATTAGGGTTTCCATGATCTCCACCAGGTTGGGCAGGGGATAACGCCCGGCGAGATCGATGACAGTGCGCGCGCCGCTCTGCACGATAGCTTCGAACATGTCCTCTTTCGCAGCAGCGCGCATTTCGGCTTTCGCGATCGTTACACGCGGCTTTCGAATAGTGGCCTCATCAAGTTCCGGAATAACGCTGGCAATCAGCTTTGCAGTATCTACCTTCACCGCATATTGCGTCTTATGCTTGATTTTGTCCCACAGCGCCTTGAATTCCGGCTTGAGCATATAATGCTTGCGTAACCGAAGCGTCGTCCGCTCGCGCGCATTCGCTGGCTTCGGTGGTACGCCTTCAATGCCGTAGGCCTCTTCGATTTCGCTTTGTAACCCAGCGACAAAGCGCTCGTAACTCTCGCTCGCAACTACGGTGAGCACATTGATAGTCTCGTCACGCACCCGGTCGCCGCATTGGTCGACTGGCAGCCGGATGCCGCGCCCGACCTGCTGGCGACGCTCGGTCTCGGAGCCAACCTCACGCAGCGTGCAAATCTGAAAAACATTCGGGTTGTCCCAACCCTCGCGCAAAGCCGAATGGGAAAAGATGAACGAAACGGGTTCATCGAATGACAGCAGCTGCTCCTTGGCCGCCATAATGAGCTTGAAAGCGGCCTCGTCCTCCTTTGTCTTGCCGGAACTGTCGACAAATTCATTTTCTCCGCTCCTACGAGCCTTGCTGGCAAAATAAGACGCTTGGACCGCCATCGGCTCGGTGTTGCGCCAGTCGGCAAAGCCGGCTTTCGCCTCGTTGAATGCCTTGAAGAATAATTTACGGACGACGCCATCCTCGCGCGCGTAATTATCGACCTTGTCGATGAAGAAGAGCGAGAGAACTTTGATGCCGCGGTCACGATAGCGCGCCTGCTTACGGAAATGCTCCTCGACCGTATAGCGGATTTGCGCTTCAAATATTGCGTCCTTTTCGGTACCGACGGCTCCACCTTTTCTGATTTCCACATTGTTCGCGAAGCGAACAAAGCCGGCTCCCCAATTGATTTCATCGACGACATAGCCCTGGTACTCGGCGCGGCCAGTTTTCTCGGTAAGATCGTCGCCTGGTTTGACTGTCAGGATGGTTTCCTTGATGGCGCCCGTTTTCATTAGCTTATGGATTGCAACGCGCGCGGTGAGGGTGTGTTTCTTGGTGATGATATCTTCGATCCGGATGAACGGCAGGTTCGCGTTGTCCTCCTCGACCACGGACGCGACCTCGATTCGCTTTACCAAGCCCTGCCGGTAAGCGTCGAAAGGGGTTAGGCGATAGATAACGTTGTAAGGATTGCGATGTGTGGCGCTGTACCGCAGCGCCAGCAGCGGATCGAGTGTGGCGAGCGCGCGTACCCGGTTCTCGCTCTCCATGTTCTGCGGTTCGTCGAGAATCAGGACCGGTCGCACCGCCTGGATCAGGTGGATCGGTTTTTCGCCTTGCAGGCGGTCCGTCGCAGCTTTGATGACATTTTCCGCTCGGGCAAAGGCGTCGATGGTCATCCACCATCAATTCCAATCCGTCTGAGAGCGCGAAGGTGCGTACCTGCGAAAGATTCGCCGAGTCGTAGACGCTGAAGTGCTAGGGCGGATTACCATAAAGCTCCTTCAGGTGTTTGTCCGTGATCTGCAGCGTCTTGAGCACACCCTCGCGCACCGCCACTGACGGCACCACGATAATGAACTTGCGCAGGCCGAAGCTGCGGAACAGTTCGTGCGCGGTACGCAGATAGACATAGGTCTTGCCCGTGCCAGTCTCCATTTCGATCGAGAAATTTGGAAACCGCGCCTGCTTCGAACCGGAAACGGTGTCGATGGGAGATTCGATAGTCTCCAACGCGACGTCGGGCGCAATGCCGCGTTGCTCTTGAACTTTGTTCAAGTTGGCGAGGACTGCGGCTTCGTCGAGTGCGACCCGATTGGCAATCGCCTGAAACGATGCTCCCTTGGGTACCACAAGCTGGCTCGGCACGTTCGGCTGACCTTCGAGCAGCTCACATGCCGCCGCGATGGCGTCGAGCTGATATTCTTGCGCGGCGTCGAACTTGAATTCCATGGCGGGTCAGTGCCTCGACAGAAGCAATGCCTCTGATCTGTCACCCTGAGGTGGTCGTGAAGCGGCCCTCGGAAGGGCGACGGCTGGAGGGCAGTTCATCGTTCGGGGATCGTTGCCCTCGCACCTCAGGACGACGGATCAAGCGCATCACAGCACCTTCAATCGGCATTGCAGCGCCAAGTTTGCTGAGAGCGTGTCGTCGAGCGCGGCATCGCGGCAGATAAAAAGCGAGTCTTTTCGGAGCTTGAGCGCGCGCACTGCGTCGAGCGTCAACGTATCGTCTAGACAGATGACGAAGGACTGCTCGCGGTCCGGATCGGTGACGCGCCAGAAGGGCGATTATCTGCCAGTTGACAAAGACAGAAAATCCCCGCTAGAGGGACCGATGCGCGTCCGCCGCGCATCGGTCACGAAAGCCGGTCGGTTCGGAAAGGCCCTAAAACAAGGGCTTTCCCGAAACGATCCGCCGCAGACCTACCCGGTGCGTTGCCAGAATTTGGCGGAAGCCGCCTTTTCTCGCCATGAGAAAGCGGCACCCGATCAGACAGTGGCTCAGACGGCACTGGAAGGCCGTTGCTTCTGCCTTGGGGATTTTCTGGCTGGGCTTAGGGCCATTTTTGCAGGGCGTCGCGGCGCTGCTGCGCTAGCCATTTATTGTTTTTCTCCGATCAGGATATGGATGGCCTCATCACTGCTGTTGTGCGTGTTGTACCCTGCTATTTGCGCTGCAATGCCAGCGTCCATGAGTGCCGACGCTAAAGCCGTGGCCGCTGGCAACAGCGCGTCCCTGAAACTGGGGTGCAAATGTATCTCGACATTTTGCGCAGCCACTGGCCCGGAGACTGGCCTCTTGCCTCGAAATACTGCCGTGGCTCCTACGCCGATCCTGTCAAATCCCCAAGCCAACTCGATCCACCCAGCGTTTTTTCTCCGGGCCTCATTCGGGTACAGCTCGACTTGGGTTAGTGCAGTCTCCAGCCTCCAAAGGAAATCGGCTTGTTCACCGCTACTGACAGAAAGCCCCGTATCGAATTTGGTACCTTTGAATGGCGTCAACTTATCTGCGATTGAATCAAGTACGTTGTCCGTCAGCAACCTGGCTCTTGGTGTTCGCAAAGTAGCTAATTTAAGTTGGGAATCGGCCGCTTCCTTTTCTAACTGTGCGGCCTTTTCAGTTATTTTGGCGGTTTCCAAATGAAGCCGCGCCATTTCCTCATCGTGTTGCTTGTCTTTGGCGTCTTGTTCTTGAGCGACCAAAAATTCTTTTCGTTCGGTGTAACGATGGGAGGCAATCTCAGTTATGCCCAGCAAGATAAGAGCAACGATGCTCGCCCAGAAATAAAATCCGCTCCACCACCCGGCCCCTGTGATCGTCTCCCAGCCTAGTATCCAACTCACGACACACTCCCCGAACTATTGTTTGCCGCTGGGGTCGCGTTTTTGCTCGGCTTCAAAATCTCAGCGCGGATGTCAGCAGCACATCTCAAAAAAATGCGGGAGCTATGGGGCAAATGACTATTCAAAAAGCTCCAGTTGCACCGGCTCTGGTTCGCTGGCCTCTTGGGTTTCCAACTGAGACGGTGACCAGTGACCACGCCTCAGCACCCTGCTATCGCCGTCCCGAACATATCGGGATTGCTGCGGTTATTGTAGCGGAATTGAAACTCGGCGACGTACAACGGCATATATTTGGCCGACATTTTGTGGAATGTGCCGACCACGCCGCGCTTGAAGATCGACCAGAACCCCTCGATCGTGTTGGTGTGAACCGCACCGATCACGTATTGCTTCTTGTGGTGATCGACTGCGGCGCGGGGATAAACCGCGTCCAATCCTTCATAGCCACGCCATGCGTCCGTCGCCAGCAAGCTAACCTTGTCGGACACGACCTCACTCACGAAACGGGCGGCGTCGATCCCGGTCACGCTGCGCAACACGCGGGCAACCACGTTACCCTGGCGCTCCACAGCGCCGATAATTGGTGTCTTGTCGTCCTTGCGGCGCTTTTTGTTCCAATGGCGGTTGCGGTTCTTGCCACCGATCCATGTCTCGTCAATCTCGACGATGCCGCCGAGTTTTGCTTCCGGGGAGATCAATGCCGCGCGAATCTTATGGCACATGGAATGGGCCGTTTCGTAGCTGCCGAAGCCCATCATGCGCTGAATTTGGAGCGCGCTCATGCCCTTCTTGCTCGCCAGCATCAAATGGGTGACGCGGAACCAGTCGCGCAGAGGCTTCTTGGTGTTCTCGAAGATCGTCCCAGCGATTGCCGAGAAGCGATAGCCGTTCTTGTCGCACTCACGGCACTGCCAGTGAAACGGTTTGTAGCTGGAGGCGTCATACAGGTCTGTATTGCCGCAGCGCGGGCAATGGACGCCCCCCGGCCAGCGCCGCGCAACGAGGTAGCGAAGGCACGCTTCGTCGTCACCGATAGGAAATCGGTCCTCGAACTGGCGGGTTGTCATCTGCGGAACTGGCTTAGGACGATTTGCCATGACGCCTATCCCCTCTGACCTGTCGTTGGAAGGATATTGCCATGCCTGAGGGAATTTGTCAACTGGCAGATAATCGCCATACAGACGACGAATCTCGCTCGGTGAAGGACGCCTTCGGCCGAGGGTACTCCCGAATGCGGAGCGAGTGCGGTGCCCGCGCGCGGGAAGATACAGCCCGCTCCCGGGCGGCTTCGGGCATCATGCTGGCCGGCATTACGACCGGCCCGCCGGGTGCTTCCGCTGGACTGGGACAGGCAGGGGCGGGTAACGCCCGCTCAGCGAATGACAGTGGCGGCCACGTCCCAGGAAGCCTGGCCTGAAGTTGCGGCCGGCGTGCCGAAAGGCGCCACGGCCGGAGCCGCGGTGGAACGCCGTCAGGCGAGCGCGTGCCGCTGCACGCGCGCCGCATCGCAAGATGCGGAGGTTTCGGAACACGTTTGCCGGCGTTCCGCCTCCTTTTTTCCTTTCGATGTCGTTTGCGAGGAAATAGCGAAGCAATTCGGTAGCGGCGCAAGGAAGTTCCGGATTGCTTCCTCGCCGACGGTCCTCGCCATGACGCATTGAGCACGACTCGGGCGCACCTGCGCCGCGAGAATGCGATGGGTTTCGCTTCGCTCAACCCATCCTACGGGCTTTGGGGCGAGAGGCGAAGAAAGGCGCATGCGCGCGCTTCGCGGCAGGAGATCCCATTTCCCTTCCTCTTATGGGATAACTTGTCCAGAATTACAACTTATGCTAGCTGACATCACTCTCTCGTGGCGGAGGAATTGGTCATGAACATTGCGCCGCGCCTGCGGGCACTGAGCCGCCGTTTCGCGCTCGTTTGGGTCGGGTTCGTTTTGCTCTTGGCCGTTGCGCCGGTCCACGATGTTCACGCGCAGTCCGCTGCACAGTCGGTACGGCTGGTCGTCGATTACGGCGACGGGGTGGTTAAGATTTTTGATCGTCTTCCCTGGTCGAAGGGGATTACGGTTCTCGACGTGCTCAACGCTGCGAAAGCCAGCGCGCACGGAATTACCTTCAGCTACACCGGGCTTGGCCCTTCGGCATTGCTCACCGACATCGACGGATTGCAAAACCAGGGCGGCGGTTCGTCCGCGAAGAACTGGCAATATTGGGTCAATACGACCTATGCGCAGAAGAGCTTCGCCGTCTTTGACGTTCAAGCCGAAGATACGGTGTTTTGGCGCTTCACGACCGAGCACGGCGGGTAATTCGACTGCGAATCGCTTTTTTCATCACGCATCGATCCGTTATTCTGTTCGGAATTGAAAAAAGTCCGTAGGATGGGTTGAGCCCTTGCGAAACCCATCAATTGGCGGTCGGCGCGTCGCGCGAAGGCGATGGGTTTCGCTTCGCTCAACCCATCCTACAGGCTCCCGGACGCGCGCGTAACGCGAGCCTACCGGTGTGCAGCAGCCTCATTATATTGTCGGCCATACAGTGTTGGCCATGAGCCGAGGCCGGATCGGCCGGCTTCGCCGCGAGGACATAAAACTTGCCGCACACCCCCGTCACCATCCTCACCGGCTTTCTCGGCAGCGGCAAGACCACGCTGCTCAACCGCGCGCTGCGCGATCCGGCGATGGCCAACACCGCCGTCGTGATCAACGAGTTCGGCGAAATCAGCCTCGATCACGCGCTCGCGGCGCAGAGCGACGACACTATCATGGTGCTGGAGAACGGCTGCCTGTGCTGCACCGTGTTCGGCGACCTCGTCACCACGCTGAACAATCTCTATCACGCGCGCGAGGACGGCGCGATTCCGCGCTTCGATCACGTCGTCATCGAGACTTCGGGGCTGGCCGATCCGTCGCCGCTCTTTCAGGCCTTCCTGTCGGATCCGACGCTCGCCGGGCTCTACCGCATCGGCGTGGTGGTCGCCATTGTCGACGCGGTGAACGCCCCGCAGACGCTCGACCAGCACGTCGAATCCGTGCGGCAAATTGCGCTCGCCGATCATATCCTGATCACCAAGCTCGACCTGATCGACCAGGCGGAAGCGAAGGCGGCCGAGGCGGCGCTCGTCGCGCGGCTGCGCCGCCTCAATCCGGCGGCGAGGATTTCGCGCATCGACGACCCGGCGCTCGATATCGGCGCGCTGCTGCGCTCAGCCGGCCTCGATCCGGCCGACGCTAGGGCCGACGCGCGCGCCTGGCTCAACGCCGCCGCCTACGCGCCGCATGACGGCGATCGCCATCACCACGATCATGGCCACGATCAGGGCCACGATCATGCCGATCACGGCCACGACGATCACGACCACCATCTGCACGACCGCGATATCGCCTCGTTCTGCTTCGTGCGCGAAAAGCCGATCCCGCGCGAGGCGCTGCGCCTCCTGCTCGACGCGCTGCAGCAGAATCTCGGGCCCAATCTGTTGCGGGTGAAGGGCATCGTCCAAATCGCCGAGGAGCCCGACCGCCCGGCCGTCATCCAGGGCGCGCAGCACCTCCTGCACAATCTGTCATGGCTCGAGCGCTGGCCGGACGAGGACCGGCGCAGCAAGCTCGTCTTCATCACCCAAGGCTTCGATCGCGCCGAGGTCGAGGACATGATCGCGGTGCTCGACCGCGTGGCGACGCGCACGGCCGCTGCCCGCGTCCGCGCGCAGAGCGCCGGCTGATGCGACGAGACGGCCGGTCGTTGGCGGTGGCTGCGCGAAGCCTGCCGGGCGCTGGCCGGAATGCCGTCGATCGGAGTTTTTTCGATTCGCCAAGGGGCCGATATGAGCTATAATTGTTATGCAACGATTATCTCAAATTTTTTGCGCCCGGTGACGAATGGCCAAGGACCCGTTTGCGGTATCGGCGCTGCCCGAACAGGCGCGCGCGGTCGTCGAGCAGGCAAGGACCGCCTTCAACGAAATTGTCGAGACGGCGAACAAGGCCGTCGGGCAATGGCAAGGCCAGGCGGAGGCGGCGCACAGCGGCGCCAGCGAAATCGCGCACAAGTCGATGTCGTATGCCGAGAAGAACATGGCCGCCACTTTCGATTTCGTGCAGAAGCTGATGCAGGCCAAGGACCCGACCGAGGTGGTGCGGCTGCAATCCGCTTTCCTCTCCAGCCAAATGCAGGCGCTGTCGGCTCAGGCGCAGGAGCTGGGATTGAGCGCCGCCGAAACAATCATAGAAGCGACCAAAGCGAAGCCCTGACCTTAAAGAGAATCAGAACGCAATCGGTCCGACCTGAAAGCGGCCGCGTTGCAGGTCTCTTTAGTCGAGCATGATCTTTTTCGGAAAACCGGTTTCCATACTTTTCCGGATCATGCTCTAGATGAACGGCGGCGGATTGAGGTGACAATATTCGCGGTGGATCGCGGCAAACCCGGCGTCGGCGCACGGGCCCGTTGTCCAGTAGCGCCGCACATTCATGCGGCATTGCGCATAGGCGGAGCTGTGCGGAACAAAGCCGTAGATCAGGCATTGGTCGGCCGCCGCAAGCTCGCCTGCGCCGGCATGATCGGCGAGGAGAATCGCGGCTGCGGTCAGTACAAAGCGAAGCGTTCGGCGGAACGACATTTTTGCCTCCGGTCCCTTGTTTTGTTTCAGCATTTGGAATTAGTCGCCTGGCCGTGAGCTGCCGTGAATTCAATGTTCTGAGAGAGCAAGAGCATGGGCAGCATGGCCAACTGTGCTCGCCTATGCCAAAAAGCGACCGACCAACGGAGGCGTTTGCATCAGAGGAACGTAGCCCGGTCTGCCCTCTATACGCGTGAGCCACTGTTGAACCTCTCGATATTTTGACAAGTCAAAACCGCCTTCCGCAGCGACATGTGTGTATCCGTAGAGAGCAATATCGGCGATCGTGAATGCATCCGTGGCAAGCCACTGCCTTTTTGCGAGGTGCCGGTCCATGATTTCGAGTGCGATGTTGCCGCGCGAATGCCATATCGCCAGATCGCCGTCTCTTGGGGGTGGCTTTTTCAGCAGGTGCAAGTAGAACCGTGCGACGCCAATATAAGGCAGATGGCTGTATTGCTCAAAAAACATCCATTGCAGCACCCGTGCTCGAAGGAGTGGGTCGGAAGGGAAGTATTCAGTTTCGCTCGCTAGATAAGACAGGATCGCGTTCGACTCCGTCAGGATGCTTTTGTCTTCAAGCCTCAGGGCCGGCACTTTACCGAGCGGGCTGATACGCCGATACGCGGTGCTCTTGTTGCCGCCGTGGAAAATGTCGATCTCGATCGCGGTATACGGAATTTGCAGAATTGAGAGTAAAAGACGAACCTTGTAGGAATTGCCAGTTGGTTGTGAGTGATACAGCGTCAGCATGGTCGTATTTGGCAATTCAAGACGAGAGGGCTCGCATCGAAACTAATCCCGTGGCGATCATCGTCTCGGCGCCGCTCTTCACTGCGAAGATGTCGGCGCGCGAAATTATTTTCGATCGGGTTCTAACAACAACGCGTCCCCTTCCAATAAAACGCTCGCCGATCGCCGGCGCGACCAGTTTTACGGTGAAATCGGTCGTTGCCAGCATCTCGTGTTCGGGGACAAGGGTGAACGCGGCTGCGCCACCCGCGAAGTCCAGCAGCGACCCGATCGGTCCCGCCTGGACCGATTTGCCGTCAAACGTGATTTCGCCGCGCAAGGGCATTGAAAAATCCACCTCGCCTGGTGCGATATGGACAAACGACAGGCCGAGCCACTGCACATAGGGCATCCCCAGCAGAAGCTTGCGAACCGCACGTTCGAAGTTCTCATTTGCGGGAGGGAAGCCCATAGTGCCCTCGGCTGGATGGTGGCCGCACGGCCGGCAAATCGACTTATTATATAGACTGTTCTATATAGACGCAAGCGAAGCTTCGATGCGAAATAAAGACCCAGGCGCCCGCGACAAGATTATCGATGCCGCAATATCACTCATGCGGCGGTCCGGCCTATCCGGCGCGGGCATCAACGAAATTGTCTTGGAAAGCGGGGCGCCGAAGGGTTCGATTTACTATTTTTTTCCTCAAGGCAAGCGTCAGATTGTGAGCGAGGCGCTCGCCATCTACGCCAGGCGCGGTATGACCGCATGGGGCCAGGCATTGTCGACCGCCGAGGAGCCGGGGAAAAAAATACATGCGTTGTTCAAGGGAATCGCCGCCCGTACCGAGCAAAGTCAGTATCGCGCGAGCTGTGCCGCGGGAGCGGTGAGCCTGGATTTGGATGGCGATCTTGAGGTTGTGCGCGTGGCGATCGCAGACGCGTTCTCGCAGTGGATCGAATTGATATCGCTTCACTTTCCGATCCGGAATACCGTGAGGCGGAAGTCCTTTGCCGGACTGGTGCTGACGGTTATCGAAGGTGCATTCATCCGCGCGCGGGCCGAACGGTCCGCAAAATCGTTCGACGATGCGGCAGGCTGGTTGGCAGAAATCGCGGAGCGAGAAGTCGCACAATCTCTTCGTGCGCCAAGACGACGGCGTAGGCGCGATGCTCGGCGTTGAGTGGGCAAGGTCGGCGCTGTTGCCACAGGCTCAAACAACGCAATGTTTGAACCTCCTCAACTCCCGCCCGGCGGCAATTTGTCAAGCAACTCTCGTTGGAGGAAATTGGCGACTCTCTTGCATGATTTCTCGGAGGGCTTGTCGCGAACCAGCAGACCTGCGGAAAGCGGCAGCGGAAAATTTGCGAACGTCAAAGAAACGGATTTTGCAAAACCTCCGGCAAAATTGGAGCGATCTATTTCTGCTAAGTGGTGGCGCGCCCGAAGAGATTCGAACTCCTGACCCCCAGATTCGTAGTCTGGTGCTCTATCCAGCTGAGCTACGGGCGCAGTGCGTGTTCGCGCGGAAAATTCACGTGCCGCCGATGCGGCCGACGACGCGCGCCATAGCTATAGGCTTCCCCGCCCATTGGCAAGCGGACCCATTGGCTCGCCGCTCCGGCGGCAATGCGGAAAATCACCCGCTCGCCCGGGCGCCGCGCCGCGCGCTCAAATCGACGGCGCGGTCGGGAATGGTGAGCCGCAGCGTCGCCCCGATCGTGCCGTCGACCAGGCGAATGTCGCCGCCATGGGCGCGCACTAGCTCGGCGGCGATGGCGAGGCCGAGGCCGGTGCCGCCGGTGCGGGTCGAGCCCTGGAACGGCTCGAACAGATGCGCGCGTGCCTTTTCGGAAAATCCGGGGCCGGTGTCGGAGACCTCGATCACGACCACCGCGCCCTCGCGTCGGCCGGTGATGCGGATCTGGTCGCGGCCGGGGTCGCGCGTCGCGTGGCTCTGCAACGCCTGCACGGCATTGCGCGCGAGATTGAGCAAAATCCGAAACAGCTGGTCGTAGTCGGCCTCCACGGTCAGCCCGCGCTCGACCGCGCTGATCCAGCGGATCGGCGCGTCGGGACCAAGACCAAGCGTCTCGTGCACCTCCTCCACCAGAGGCTCGAGCAGGATCGGCTTGCGCTCGGGCGGCGGTTCCTGCACGCGCCCGTAGGACAAGGTCGACTGGCAGAAGTCGATGGCCCGCTCGAGCGCGCGCATCAGCTTCGGCGCAAAACGCTGCACGCCGGGATCGGGGAGGCTCGACAGCCGGTCGGAGATGAGCTGCGCCGAACCGAGCAGGTTGCGCAGGTCGTGATTGATCTTGGAGACGGCAAGCCCGAGCGCGGCGAGCCGGCTCTTCTGCTGCAGCATCGAGGCGAGCTCGGTCTGCATGGTCGCGAGTTCTTGCTCGGCGGTGCCGATTTCGTCGGCGCGTGCCGACGGCACGATGATGCGGTCGGCATTTTCCGGCTCGGCACGGAACGCCACCATGTTGGCGGTGATCCGCCGCATCGGGCGCACGAACAGGTAGTGCAGCGCCAGATAGACCAGGGCGGCGCTGATGCCGGAGATGAGCAGCGACAGCAGCAACAGGTTCTCCGAATAGCGCAGCATCGCCTTGCGCAGCGGCGGCTCGTCCATGACCAGTTCGATGTATTCGCCGCCCATGGGCGCCGGGCCGACCACCCGCATCACGTCGTTGCGGGTGTCGACGAGGATCGCCACGGCATCGACGATCGCCTCGAAGCTCGAAACGTTGCGCATGTCGAAATCGAGAGTGACCGGCGGCGTGGTGTCGCCGACCGCGAGCAGGCGGCGACGCTTGCCCATCTTCATGGCAACGGCGCGCGCGCCGATGCTGTCGAGAATCTGCTTGGCGAGGCTGTCGGGCACCATGCCGCTCGGCGCGGCGTCGAGAACGAGCGCCGCGGTATAGGCGCCGGCGAGATGGTCGCGCAGCCAATTCACCCGGAAATTGGCAATCAGGGGCACATAGATCAGCACTTCCGCGATCATCACGAACAGGATCGTGAGGACGAGGAGCTTTCCGGAGAGTCCGAAGCGCGGCACGCGGACGGCTCGCGGCGGTGCGGGGTTTTCATCGCTCATCGACGCTGCTTGGCTGCTGCCGGTCGATCGTCAACCGTAACGACGCAGCCACCCTATGATGCGACGCACCCAGCGACTCGTCAAATTGCGCGTGAAAAAGGTGAACGCAGCGTATGTTCCCAGCTCGGCATAGGACGGGTGGGAAACCGCAAGCCCGGCAAAAGCCCGAATATTGAGCCTTTGCCTGATCGCCAGGGTCCAGGTGGCGATGGATTCCCCGGCTTGGGCGCCGACGATCGTCGCGCCGAGAATACCGCCGCGCCGGTCGGTGATGACCTTGATGTGACCATCGATCCTCCGCTCGGCCTGTGCGCGGTCGTTCTCGCGATAGGGCCAACGCAGGATGCGGATGACCCCTTTGCGCGCGCGCGCTTCGTCTTCGGTCAGGCCGACCTGGGCCAGTTCGGGATCGGTGAAAATCACCCGCGGGATGGCGCGCGTGTCGGCCCTGACCGGCAGGCGAAACAGCGCATGGCGGATCACTAGCCCGGCATGGTAGGTGGCGAGCGCGTCGAATTTGCGCCTGTCGACGACGCCGCCGACCGCGTAGACCCGCTTGTTGGTCGTGCGCAGACTGTGGTCGACGATGATGCCATGCGGTGCGGAGCGGATGCCGGCGACGTCGAGTTCGAGCTCGTCGAGGTTCGCGCGCCGGCCGGCGGCGACGAGGAGATGGCTGCCTTCGATCGTCTGGGTGCCGGCGGGTGTTGCCAGGATGACCTGCGTCTTGGCCAAGGACCGGCTGACCTTCGCGATCTCGACCCCGGTGCGCAGCGTGATGCCCTCGCGCTCGATCGCGTCGCGCACGACGGCGGCGCATTCGCGATCTTCATCGGCGAGCGGCGTCGCGGCTTCGAGCACGGTGACCTCGGAGCCGAGCCTGCGGAAGGCTTGCGCCAATTCGAGGCCGACCGCGCCGGCGCCGATGACGATGAGGTGGCGCGGACGCTCCACGAGATCGGACACGGTTTCGCTGGTGAAGTAGGGCGCGTCGAGGAGGCCGGCAATCGCCGGCAGCACCGGCTTACTGCCGGTGGCGATGACGAAGCGCCGGGCCCTGACCGCAACACCATCGACGGCGACGGTCTCTGCATCGGTGAAGCGCGCCGTGCCGCTGATCACGTGTACGCCGAGGCCGGTGAAGCGCGCACGCTCGGCGTTCGGCGCGACCGCGCCGATGACGTCGTGCAGGTGGGCGTTTACGGCCGCGAAATCCATGCCGAAGCGTGCCGACTTGGCACCGAAGCGCGCGCCGTTGCGGAAAGCGTTCGCGCGCTCGGCTGCCGCAATCAGCGCCTTCGCCGGCACGCGGCCGGATTTTTTGACGTGTGCGTCGCCCATGCCGCCCTTCTCGATCAACACGGTCGGGACGCCCAGCGCGGCGGCCGCCGCGGCCACGGCAAGACCGCCGGCATCGGCGCCGATGACGCAGATGTCCGGTGCAAGCGGTTCAGCCATCAGCGTGCCGTGGCTGTCGGCGGCGCAAACTTTGCGGCGAGCTTCGGCGCAGAGCGTTGGTGGCGGTGCACGGCGCGGCGTTCCCCGAACGTCTCGGTCCTGTCATACACGTTCTATACATCTCTATAGCTGGTCTATAGCTGGAAAAACGGCGCTTGGGACAACGGTGCCGGAGCGGCAGCCTGTCATCGTCAAATACGGGCCTCATCCGTCCCTCGCATTGACGAGCCGAAAGTGCTCCCGTATAAGCCGCGCCAAATTACCTGGTCGATCGATGCGCCGGCCAAAAAACCAGCCGCGCTCCGGAGAAATAGCCCGTGAAACGCACCTACCAGCCGAGCAAATTGGTGCGCAAGCGCCGGCACGGTTTTCGCGCTCGCATGGCCTCGAAGGGCGGCCGCAGGGTGCTCGCGTCGCGCCGCGCACACGGGCGCAAGCGGCTCAGTGCGTAAGCCGGTCGCCGGCCCAATCGTTGCCGTGGAGCGCCTGCGACTCCGGAGCGATTTTCGCGCCACGGCGAGCGGCATGCGGGCATCGGCAAGTGGCTTCGTCTTGCAGGCGCGGCGTCGCGCCGATGAAGGGCCGGTCCGCGTCGGTTTCACCGTGTCGAGACAAGTGGGCAACGCCGTGGAGCGTAACCGCGTGCGCCGCCGATTGCGGGAAATCGTGAGATTGTCGGCCGCGGCGGCGGGAGCGAAAGGTGCCGAAGCCGCCGGGCGTAGTGGGTTGCGGTCCGGCCATGACTATGTGCTGATCGGACGGCGAACCGCTCTCGCTCTGCCATTCGGCGAGATGATGCGCGAACTCGACGCCGTGCTCGGCCGGATTCATCGCCAAATTCACGCCTCCGCGCGCGGGGGAACTGGTGGCGGCGATACCGCCCCCCTACATGAAGCAGGTTCATCGTCCCGGCGGCAACAGGGGCGCCGAAGCCGCCAATCGCCCGAAGAGCCGCCCCGCGCGGGCAAGAGCATTGAATGAACGAGCACAGGAACACCATCCTCGCCATCGTGCTGTCGCTCATTGTCGTGGTCGGCTGGCAATACTTTGTCGGCCTTCCGCAGATGGAAAAACAGCGCCAGGAGGCGGTGCTGAAGCAGCAGGAGCAAACGCATCCGCAGCCGGGCCCGGCACAGCCGGCGACACCGGCCCCGCAAGCCGGCCAAGCCGGCGCTCCGCTGCTGCCGAGCGCACCCGGGGGCGCCGTGCAGTCGGGCGCGCTGACGCGCGAGGCGGTGATCGCCGCCTCCCCGCACATCGCGATCAAGACGCCGCGGCTCAACGGCAGCATCGACCTCAAGGGCGCGCGCATCGACAATCTTGCGCTCGAGCAGTATCGGGAGAGCGTCGATCCGAACTCGCCGCCGATCGTGCTGTTCTCGCCCTCGGGCGCGCCGGACGCCTATTACGCGGAGTTCGGCTGGGTGCCGGCTTCGGGCACGGCGCAGAAGATGCCGGGGCCCGACACGTTATGGAAGCAGGAAGGCGGCGGCACGCTCGGCGTCGATCATCCGGTGGTTCTCGCCTACGACAATGGCGAGGGATTGGTCTTCCGCCGCACCGTCGCGGTCGACGACCATTATCTGTTCACCATCAGGGACGAGGTTGCGAACAAGGGCGGCAGCCCGGTCACGCTGTTTCCCTATGCGTTGATCTCCCGCCACGGCACGCCGAAGACACTCGGCTACTACATCCTGCATGAGGGGCTGATCGGCGTCATGGGTAATGACGGCCTGCAGGAAGAGGGCTACAAGAAGGTCGAGGACAAAAAGAGCGAGAGCTGGGACGTGACCAATGCCTGGCTCGGCTTCACCGACAAATATTGGGCCGCGGCGTTGTTGCCCGATACCAACGCCAAAGTGCACGCGCGCTTCTCCGCCGGTGAGTCGGGCGGGCAGAAGACCTATCAGGCCGATTATCTGCTCGATGCGCAGACCATCGCTCCGGGCGCAACCGGGAGCGCCGATGCGCGGCTGTTCGCCGGCGCCAAGGAAGTTTCCGTGGTCGGCATCAATTTCCCCTTTGGGGTCGCCGGCGGCTACAACCAGGCGCTCCACCTCAACCATTTCGACCTTCTGATCGATTGGGGCTGGTTCTACTTCATCACCAAGCCGATGTTCCTCGCCATCGATTTCTTCTTCCGCCTGGTCGGAAATTTCGGCGTCGCCATCCTCATCGTCACGGTGCTGGTCAAGATCCTGTTTTTCCCGCTCGCCAACCGGTCCTATGTCTCGATGGCGAAGATGAAGGCGGTGCAGCCGGAAATGGCCATGATCCGCGAGCGCTATGCCGACGACAAGATGAAGCAGCAGCAGGCGATGATGGAGCTTTACAAGAAAGAGCAGATCAATCCGGTTGCCGGCTGCCTACCGATCGCGATCCAGATTCCGGTGTTCTTTTCGCTCTACAAGGTGCTGTTCATAACGCTGGAGATGCGACACGCGCCGTTCTACGGCTGGATACACGACCTTTCGGCGCAGGACCCGACCAACATCTTCACCCTGTTCGGGTTGATCCCGCTCGATCCGACGGTGCTGCCGCTGGTCGGTCCGTTCCTTCATCTCGGCCTGTGGCCGCTGATCATGGGCGTGACCATGTGGGTGCAGATGAAGCTCAATCAGGCGCCGCCCGATCCGACCCAGCAGATGATATTCAACTGGATGCCGATCATCTTCACCTTCATGCTGGCGAGTTTCCCGGCCGGGCTGGTCATCTACTGGGCGTGGAACAACACGCTCTCGGTCATCCAGCAAAGCGCGATCATGCACAGGAACGGCGCCAAGATCGAGCTGTGGGACAATCTCAAACGAACCTTCGTCAAACCGAAGCCGAAGCAGCCGGCGGAGTAGATTCGCGCTTCGCCGCGACCGCAATCGCGAATCCCGTTTAACCATCCCAGCTTTTTGCGCAAAAGCCTGTCGAATTTGCGCGTCGGCAGCGAGATAATACTAATTCGCGACGTCGCCGTTCGGCTTAAGTTCGCGTGCTGGCAGGGTGAGACCAATGTCGTCTAGGGCCATGATCACGATTGCTGCAGTCGGCATCGCGGCGATTCTTTTCGCTCAGAGCGATTCCATGGCGCGAGGCGGCCATGGAAGGGGCAAATCGTCGGGCTGGGGCGGTTGGGACGGCTTTCGAGGGCATATCAGCGGCTCGCCAACGCGAGGCTTGTTCGGAGAGCGTCACGGGGAGAGATTTAAGGGCCGCGAGGCCAGACATGATTTTCGTTTTGACCATCGCGATGGTTTTCGCTTGAACGAGCGCGGACGGGAAAGGCATTTCGCCCGCGGCAATGACGGCCATTGGCACCGTGCGCACGATATCGGTGGCCGCCATCACGCCGCCAACCGCGACGGCGTGTGGATCCGAACGCCCGCATTCGGCGAGCACACTCATCAGATGTCGCGCGCGGACGGCCAATGGCATCTTGAGCCTGAATGGCGCTAGATCAGCGCAGCGAGCCGCGGCGCCGGCTCAGTGCGCGACCCGCACCAGTGCCTTGCCGAAATTCTTGCCTTGCAGCAGGCCGATGAAGGCAGCCGGGGCGTTTTCAAACCCTTCTGTTATGTCCTCGCGATAGCGGATGCTGCCGTCGGCGATGCCGGCCGATACGGTTTTTAGGAAAGCGGGATAGTGCTCGGCGGCGAATTCGGTGTTGATGAAGCCGCGCAGCGTGAGGCTCTTGCTCAGCACCGCGCGCATGGTCGGCGGCAGCAGGTTCGGTCCGGGCGGCTCGCCGGCCGCGTTATATTGCGCGATCAGCCCGCAGACGGGGACACGGGCGTAGGTATTGAGCAGCGGCAGCACGGCCTGCCAGACCGCGCCGCCGACGTTCTCGAAATAGACGTCGATGCCTTTCGCGCATGCAGCGGCGAGCTTTTCCGCAAAGTCAGGCGCGCGATGGTCGATGGCGGCGTCGAAGCGCAGGTCCTCGACGACGTAGCGGCACTTTTCGCTGCCGCCGGCAATGCCGATCGCCCGCGCGCCGGCCTTCTTGGCGAGCTGTCCGACCAGCGAGCCGACCGGGCCGCTCGCGGATGCCACGACGACCGTTTCGCCCGCTTTCGGCTTGCCGATAAGATTGAGACCGGCATAGGCCGTAAAGCCGGGCATGCCGAGCACGCCCAATCCCGTGGTGATCGGCGCCTTTGCCGGGTCGAGCTTGCGCAGCGCCGGCCCATCCCACGCCGCATGCGTACGCCAACCGGTCTGCGCCAGCACGATATTGCCCGCGGCATAGCCCGAACGATCGGACTTCACCACCGCGCACACGCTCTCCCCCTGCATCACCTCGCCGATGCCGACCGGCCTGGCGTAGGATTTCCGGTCGTCCATGCGGCCGCGCATATAGGGGTCGAGCGACAGATAGAGCACCCGCAGCAGCAGACCTCCCGCCGGCAGCGACGGCATCGGCACCTCTTCCAAGCGGAAGTTCTGCAGTGCCGGCGGCCCCTTCGGACGCGACGCGAGGACGATCTGTCTGACTGGTTCGCTCATGTTCCTCTCCTGATGACGCGATGCGCCCACTCTACCGCTGGGCGGGTGTGGAAATGAAGTGTGGGCCTATTCTTTTACCGGGAAGGGGTGGCGCGTGCGCGGTGACGTTCGCCGGTGGCGGCGCCGAGCCTCACCGCCGCTGCGGCGTGAGCCGTTCGAACACCTTCCCCACCGAGGGCCTGTCAAAGAGGATTGTCTTCAAGCGGCGCGGACGCGGCTGAAGAAGCTCGCCACCCTTGCTTCCAGATCGCTCGCGCGGGTGGACAATCGGGCGGTCCAGGTCGTGATTTCCTCGACCGCCGCCACGCCTTGCGTGACGGCCTCTTTCACCGAAGTGATTTCAGTCGACGCCCGCGCGGTGTGGCGAGCGGCGGTATGAACGCTCTCCGCGATCTCGCGGGTCGTCATGCTCTGCTGTTGCACGGCGGAGGCGATGCTGGTCGACGCGCCTGCCAATTGGCCCATGGCGCGGGTGATCGAGGAGATTTCCTCGACCGAACGCTTGGTCGCGTCCTGGATGGCGGCGACCTGCTGCGAGATGTCTTCGGTGGCACGCGAGGTCTGATTGGCGAGCGTCTTGACCTCGGCGGCGACCACGGCAAAGCCCTTGCCGGCTTCTCCGGCGCGTGCCGCCTCGATCGTAGCATTGAGCGCCAGCAGATTGGTCTGGGCGGCAATCGCGGAAATCGCGCCGACCACCGAACCGATGCGCCCGGCCGCCTCGTCCAGGAAGCGTATCGCGTCTTGGGTACGCTCGGTATCTCCGACCGCGGACTGCGCCATGTCGAGGCCCCGGGTCGCCTGCTCGCCGATCTCCTGGATCGATCCGGACAGTTCTTCCGTGGCCGCCACGGTCGCGTCCATGCGCTGCGCGGTCTCCGCCGAGGCCGACGAAGCCGAAGCCATGCGCGCCAGGGTGGCGGTCGCCATCTGCTTCAACATCGCGGATGTCGCGGTCAGCGAAGCCGACGCTTCCTTGATCGCCTCGATCACGTCGCCAATTGCGCCCCCGAACTCGGCTATCGCCGCATCGATCGCGTCGCGGCGCGCCAGCGTCGCCTGTTCAGCGGCCTGCCGGTGCAGGGTCATGGCGTTGGCCACATCGAAGCTGATGACCTGCGATAAGATCTTGCCGCGATCGGCGAGCTTGGCTGAAGAAAAGCGATGCTTGCGGGCAAGCGCGTCGAGCGCCGTCCTGAGCACAAAGCTTCCCGCAGTGCTGCGGACGCGCGCGTCGAACCCCATCGCGGCTTCCTGCTCGACCGTTCGCCGGCAGGATTCGGCGTAGTGCTGATCGAGTTTTCCCCCGAGGAGGGCGCGAAAGTGGGCCAATTCGAGCTCTTTGATGGTGTCGTGGTTCAACCCGACGACCCTGCCGATGTTGGGCAATCGGCTGACCGCAGCGATAATGTCGTCGATCGCCCTTTCCAGTTTGGGCGCGATCATTGGCCAGATCTCGGCGACGACGGATCGGACTTGGTCGTTGATCCCGTAGAGGGCAAGTCTATCGTCAAATGCCGGAATTAATTCGGTCGGCGCCATGGCGACGAACTGAGGCCTGTCACGAGCGCGGCATGGTGGCCGACAATGGTTGCGCTAGGGTAAACGCTACGGTCGCCGGCGATGCTGGACGAGTGCCGATACGAAAGCGGGAGGCCGAAGCCTCCCGCTGTCACGCTACCCCAACGGCCGTTTCGCCGGACCGGGCGAAGGGCCACCTGGCGAAAAGGAAAACTGATCTCAGGTCCTGCCGAGCACCGTGAGCGTCACCGGCGCCAGACCATTCATGCCCAGCGCATGCGCGGCCGCAGGTGTCACGTCGATCACGCGCCCGCGAACGAACGGCCCGCGATCGTTGATGCGCACGACCACGGAGCGCCCGGTACGCGCGTTGGTGACCCGCACCAGCGTCCCGAACGGCAGCGTGCGGTGAGCCGCGGTCAAGCCCGAGGCCCGTGCATATTCGCCGTTGGCCGTCCGTTCTCCGGAATAGACCGATGCTAGTCCATCCTGAGCCGATGCATTGATCGGAACTCCGATGATGAGTGAGAGAAGAGTTGAGGCAAGCAAAAGTTTTATCAGGCTATTACCAGCCATGACTTTCCTTTTATCGCTGTTGATGGGAAGGGTGATTCGGCTTACTTGAACGTGAGCCGGCGGGCTTAATTGTCAGGAATTGTGGAAATTGTGCGACGCAACAATTGTGCAATACGCTTGGCAGCAATGCATTGATCGATTTATTGGCTAAGATACTATGGCGTCAGGTAAAAATACGAGCTGTCGTCGTCGCCAGGGCTACGGCGATTGTGTTGAGGCGCGCAATTTGTTCACGTTTTTCCCTCGGCGGCACCCCTGAGATGCGCCGAGCAGTTGGTTGAACAGAAAGCGCTCTAGTCTACCGGACACGATCTTTCTGGAAAGCGGTTTTCCGCTTTTCCAGATCACGCCTTGGCTTGCGCCGAAGCTGCCGGTGGTTCTCCTTGCTGGGAAGGAGCCCTGATCGCCTCGGCGCGAACTTTGCCGATCACTCGGCGGCGGCGACCGCGCTCGGCAGCACGTAATCCTTGAACTGGTCGCGCAACGTGGTTTTTTGGATCTTGCCGGTCGCGGTGTGCGGTATCGCGCTGACGAAAACGACGTCGTCGGGCATCCACCACTTGGCGATCTTGCCCTCGAGAAAGCCGAGAATCTCGGCCGCGGTGGCCGATTGCCCCTCCTTGAGCACGACGACCAGCAGCGGTCGCTCGTCCCACTTCGGATGGCGCACGCCGATCACCGCCGCCTCGGCCACTTTCGGATGTCCGACTGCGAGATTTTCCAAGTCGATCGAGGAGATCCATTCGCCGCCCGATTTGATTACGTCCTTGGAGCGGTCGGTGATCTGCATATAGCCGTAACGGTCGACGGTGGCGACATCGCCGGTATCGAAGAAGCCCTCGGCATCGAGGATGTTGCCGTCTTCCTTGAAATAGGCCTTGGCGACGGCGGGCCCGCGCACCTTAAGGCGGCCGAACGTCTTGCCGTCCCAGGGCAGGACGCGGCCCGAATCGTCGGTGATCTTCATGTCGACGCCGAACGGGGTCTGGCCTTGCTTCTGCTTAACATCGAGCCGCGCTTCGCCTTGCAGCCCGGCATATTCGGGTTTGAGCGAAACCATAGTGCCCAGCGGACTCATTTCGGTCATGCCCCAAGCATGCATGACTTCGACCCCATAAACCTCTTCGAATGCCTTGATCATGGCGCGCGGACAGGCCGAGCCGCCGATGACGACGCGTTTGAGATAGGGAAGCTTCTCGCCGGTCTTCTCCAGATGTTGCAGCAGCAGTAGCCACACCGTCGGCACCGCACCCGTGAAGGTGACCTTGTAGTTGGTAAGCAGCTCGTAGACGGACGGACCGTCGAGTTTTGCTCCCGGCAGCACCAGGGCGCTGCCGACCATCGGCGCGGAGAAGGCGAGGCCCCAGCTGTTGGCGTGGAACATCGGCACGATCGGCAGCGTCACGTCGCGCGAGGTGAGGCCCATCATGTCCGCCTGCAGCGCGATGAAGGTGTGCAGGACGTTGGAGCGATGCGAATAGAGCACGCCCTTGGGATTGCCGGTCGTGCCCGAGGTGTAGCACATGCCGGCGGCGGTGTTCTCGTCGAACGATTTCCAGGCGAAATCGCCGTCGGCATCGGCGAGCCATTCCTCGTAGGCGACCGCATTGCGCAACGTCGTCGCCGGCATGTGCGCGCGGTCGGTGAATACGATGACGCGCTCGATAGTCGGCAGCTTGTCGGCGATTTTTTCCAGCAGCGGCACAAAGGTGAGATCGGTCATGATCACGCGGTCCTCCGCGTGATTGACGATCCAGACGATCTGCTCGGGGAACAGCCGGGGGTTGACGGTGTGATAGATGGCGCCGATGCCGAGAATGCCGTACCAGCTTTCCAGGTGCCGCCAGGTATTCCAGGCGAGCGTCGCCACGCGGTCGCCGAGCTTGATGCCGTCGCGTTCAAGCCGCTGCGCCACGCGCAACGCGCGGGCGCGGACTTCGGCGTAATTGGTCTGGTGCATCGGTCCTTCCAGCGAGCGGGAGATCACCGGCCGCTCGCCATGATTGAGCGCGGCGTGATCGATGATGCGGTGGCACAGGAGCGGCCAATCCTGCATGAGCCCGAGCATGGTATTCCTCCTACAGTGCAATTCGTCTGGTTGTTGCTCAAAGCGCCGGAGCCGGCGCCGCGGTGTATCCCAATTTAGCCGCACGCGGCGGCAATGGAAATGCCGTTTCAAGGAGCAGCGGCAGCGGGCCGCCTCTCTTGAACCTAGGCGCGCCGTCCGCCTAAAGCAAAGCCGCTGCGTTAACCTCCTTTAACAGGACCCGGAGACCCGCTGCGTGAAGGCTCTTGTCCTCGTCGTTATACTGGCTGCGACAAATCCTGCCGCCGCACAGGACGCTATCGTCCGGCCGGCGAAGCAGGCCAAGGCCGAGCACGCCTGGTCACGGCAGCCGCCGATCGCCATTCCGCAGCAATTTTCGCCCCCGCAGGAGGCCTTTGCCTCGTTCCCGGAGCCGAGGCCTGCCGCCCCGCCATCGCCGCAGCCGCCATCCGCTTGCCAGTCGCGATTGGCCAAGCTTGCCGTGTTCAAGCCACTCGGCGTCCTTGCCGGACCCGGCGAATGCGGCGCCGTCGACGCGGTGCTGCTCGAAGGCGTGATCCTGTCCGATCAGACGAAGGTTGCCGTTGCCCCGCCGGCGACGCTGCGCTGCCCCATGGCGGAACAAGTCGCGCTTTGGCTGCGCGAGGACGTGGCGCCGGCCGCGCTCAAGCTCGGGGCGCCGCTGCGGGCCATCGACGACTACGATTCCTATGAGTGTCGCGGCCGCAATCGAGTCCGGGGCGCCACGCTCAGCGAGCACGGCCGCGCCAATGCGCTGGACGTGCGCGGCGTCAAGCTCGCCAATGGCGAGGCGATCGAGTTTGCCGACGTGAACGTCGCCAAGGAATGGCGGGAGGAACTACGCGCCGGCACCTGCGCGCGGTTCGGCACCGTGCTCGGCCCGGGATCGGACAGCAACCACGAGGAACACATCCATCTCGACCTTGCCGAGCGGCGCGGCGGCTACAAAATGTGCGAGTGGGACGTGCGTGAGCCGGTCAAATCGGCGGAGAGCGCGCGGCCGGACGGCGCAGAGAATCCTGCCAGGCTCGAGCCGCTGGTGCCGCTGCCGCGTCCGCGTCCGGCCGCGATCGCAGCGGATGGCATCAGGCCGAAGCCGGAAAAGTTGAGATGAGCGGTCGCTTCGCGAAAATCACTTCCCTATCATCACATCGGAAGCCTTGATCACCGCCCATGCCGCATCGCCCTTCTTCAGGCCAAGTTCGGCTACGGCTTCGTTGGTGATGGACGCGGTGATGATGATGCCCTGGCCGATCTCGATGCGAATGTGAGAGGTGGTGGCACCCTTGGTCACTTCCACGATCTTGCCTTTGAGCTGGTTACGTGCACTAAGCTTCATCGCTTGCTCCTTTGCCAAGCCGATTCTCCGCCCCCTCCGCTTGCCTGGAAATTTCGATAAGATCAATCCGGGTCTCGAGGGCTGACGGCGTCTCCGTCAGCCGCCGCGGCTCATACGGCTCGCTTGGCGGACTGATACTAGTCCAGTATCTTCGCGAGGTCCGGGTCAAGGACTCCCCGCCCCATAGGTGCTGATTCCAGGTATGCGATTTCTTGGATAGAGGCCCGGTGGCCCGCCGGGCGTTGCTCCGCCGATGGCGCAGGATCGCTTGCGAAATACGAGAGAGGAACGTCATGGATTTTTCGATGTCGGAACGGCAAAAATACTGGCGCGACCGCGTGACCGCGTTCATGGATGCTCATGTCTATCCGGCCGTCGGCACCTACGCGGTCCAGAACGCTCAAGGCGAACGCTGGAAAGTCATTCCCATCCTTGAGGAATTGAAAGCCAAGGCCAAGGCGGAAGGTCTTTGGAATCTCTTCCTGCCGCCCTCGCCCCATCACGACGAGGGAGACTACCACGGCGCCGGGTTGACCAACCTCGACTATGCCCTTTGCGCCGAGCAAATGGGCCGCGTGTCGTTTGCATCGGAAGTGTTCAATTGCTCGGCCCCCGACACCGGCAACATGGAAGTTCTGCATCGCTACGGCTCGCCGGAGCAGAAGGCGAAATGGCTCAAGCCGCTGCTCGCCGGCGAGATCCGCTCGGCCTTCCTGATGACCGAGCCGGCGGTGGCCTCCTCCGACGCCACCAATATCGAAACCTCGATCGTTCGCGATGGCGACCACTACGTCATCAACGGCCGCAAATGGTGGTCGTCCGGGGTCGGCGATCCGCGCTGCAAACTCACCATCGTCATGGGAAAGACCGACACCACGCGCGCCAAGCACGAACAGCAATCGCAGATCCTCGTTCCGCTCGATGCGCCGGGGGTGAAGGTCGTGCGCATGCTGCCGGTCTTCGGCTATGACGACGCGCCGCACGGGCACGGCGAGGTTGTTCTCGATAAGGTTCGCGTGCCGGTCGGTAACCTCATTCTCGGCGAGGGGCGCGGCTTCGAGATCGCGCAGGGCCGACTCGGTCCCGGCCGCATTCACCATTGCATGCGCACGCTCGGCGCGGCCGAGGTCGCGCTGGAAAAAATGACCCGGAGGCTTCTGTCCCGCGTCGCCTTCGGGAAGAAAATCGCCGAACAGTCGGTGTGGGAGCAGCGCATTGCCGAGGCGCGGATCGACATTGAAATGACCCGCCTGCTTTGTCTCAAGGCCGCCGACATGATGGACAAGGTCGGCAACAAAGCGGCGCAGCTTGAAATCGCCATGATCAAAGTGGCGGCGCCGCGGGTCGCGCTACGCGTGATCGACGACGCGATCCAGGCGCATGGCGGCATGGGGGTGACCAGCGACGCAGGTCTGGCGGTGTCTTATGCGCATATCCGTACGCTGAGGCTTGCCGACGGTCCGGACGAGGTCCATTGCCGGGCGATCTCGCGCCTGGAAATGCGCAAATATACCAACACGCGGGTGTGAGAATGCCGCAGTCGCATGCGCCCGCGGAAGAAGCGTTCGTCGGCACCAAGCCCGTCGAGGAACGCCACCGCCTCGACGAGGCGAAGCTCGACGCATGGCTCAAGCAAAACATCGAGGGTTATCGGGGTCCGCTGACGCTGCTGCAGTTCAAGGGCGGTCAGTCGAATCCGACTTACAGGATCGACACGCCGACGGCCTCTTATGTTCTGCGGCGCAAGCCCTTCGGCAAGCTCCTGCCTTCGGCGCATGCCGTCGACCGCGAATTCCGGGTAATCTCGGCGCTGCATAAGCAGGGATTCGCGGTCGCCCGTCCTTATGCGTTATGCGTCGACGACGGTGTGATCGGTGCGGCCTTTTACATCATGTCCATGGTCAAGGGCCGCGTCTTCTGGAACGCGACCTTGCCGGCCCAGCAACCGGCCGAGCGTCGCGCCATCTTCGAGTCCGAAATCGCGACGCTCGCCGCGCTTCACCAATTCGATCCCGAGAAGATTGGGCTCGGCGATTATGGCAAGCCGGGCAATTATTTCGCGCGCCAGATCGACCGTTGGTCGAAGCAGTATCGCGCCTCCGAGACCAAGCTCATTCCGGCAATGGACCGGCTGATTGCCTGGTTGCCGACCTCCGTGCCGCCGCAGGACCGAGTGTCGGTCGTCCACGGCGACTACCGCCTCGACAATATGATCTTTCATCCGGTCGAGCCGCGGGTCGTCGCCGTGCTCGATTGGGAACTGTCCACGCTCGGCGATCCGCTTGCCGACTTCACTTATTTTCTCATGAACTGGGCGATGCCCCCAGAAGGGCGCAGCGGGCTTCTCGGCCTCGACCTGACTGCGCTCGGCATTCCAACGATGGCGCAAACGATCGAATTCTATTGCCGGCGCACGGAACGCTCCGGCATTCCGACGCTCGATTGGTATTTCGCCTACAACCTGTTCCGGCTTGCGGCGATTTCGCAGGGCATCGCCAAACGCGTCGTCGATGGCACGGCGGCAAACGAGCGAGCGCGCGAAGCGGGTGAGCGTGCCACGCCGCTTGCCGAGGCGGCCTGGAATTTTGCCGAAAGGGCCGGTGCTTGAGCGCGTCGGCGCAGGGTCGCGGCTATGGCCTGTGATTGACCATCACCACGCGCCAGCCGGCGCCGTTGCTGCCTTGATAATGATCGAGCCGCGTCAGCGAACAATTGTCGGTGGTGAAGGCAAGCCCGCCGCGCGGCGGCAGACGAAGCGCAATGGCGAGCGCAGCGCGGATCGTGCCGCCATGCCCGACGGCGACGATGTCGGAGCCTCGGTGGGCTCCGTTCAGGCGCGCAATCGCGGCGCCGACCCGCGCCACGACGTCGGCGAAACTTTCGCCATTCGGGGCCCGCTCGTCTGCCGGCGCATACCAGAAGGAATCCGGCTCTTGCTTGCGGTTCAGGAGAAAGCTGCGGCGGTCGAGACCCTGCCAATCGCCGAGATGTTGCTCGGCGAAGTCTTTGTCTTGCAGAAACCGCCTTGGCGTCAAGTCTCCCGCCGCCAAAATCGCCTCTGCGGTCTGCCGCGTTCGCGCCAGATGACTGGTGACCCAGGTCGCGTCGCGCGGCAGGAGTGCCGCGAGAGCGGAAAGGACACGCACGTCGCTGCAATCGCAGGGCAGATCTCTTTGGCCGTAGATCCGGCCGTTGTCCACACGCACCGGCGCGTGGCGAATCCACCACCATCGTGTTTGCGTGAGATCGTCTTCTGCGGCCTTGCTCGCAACGAGACGGTCGAATGTTGTGGCCTCGGGCAAGTTGGGCTCCCGCTCCGGTCGCGCTTTGCCAACCGGCTGCCGGCGCCGCTTGGCAATTGGCGATTGCCCGCCACCGTCGTTCATTGGCGAGCCGGGCCTTTTGCTTACGGGCTGCCCTGACCGCTTTCAAGCGCCAATGCCAGGTCCCCGCCCGGCTTTGACGGCAGGGGCGCGCTGCGGCCACAATGGCGGCTGCCAAGCTCGACAAGACGACAAAGCATTCAGAAGGACTTTCGATGCCTCCGCTCAGCAATCTCGCCACTCGCGACGTCGAAACGCTGGTGCATCCCTATATCAATCTCGCCGCCTTCCGCGAGAGCGGACCGCTCATCATCGAGCGCGGGCAGGGGGTCTTCGTCTACGACACCGACGGCAAGCCCTACATCGAAGGCATGGCCGGTCTGTGGTGCACCGCGCTCGGCTACGGCAATGAGGAGCTGGTTGACGCCGCCGCGGCGCAGTTGCGCAAGCTTTCCTTCGCCCACCTGTTCACTGGCAAGAGCCACGACCCAGCGATCGAACTCGCGGAGAAGCTCAAGGAAATCGCGCCGGTGCCGATCTCGAAGGTTTTTTTCTGCAACTCCGGATCGGAGGCGAACGACTCGCAGATCAAGCTCGTCTGGTACCTCAACAACGCGCGTGGCCGGCCGCGGAAGAAGAAGATCATCAGTCGCATGAAGGCCTATCACGGCGTCACGATCGCCGCCGCCTCGCTTACCGGGCTTGCCGGCAACCACCGCGACTTCGACGTGCCGCTGCCGGGCTTTCTGCATACCAGCTGTCCGCATCACTACCGGTTCGCGCAGGAGGGCGAGAGCGAGGAGGATTTCGCAACGCGCCTTGCCGCCGAGCTCGAGGCGCTGATCGTCAAGGAAGGTCCGGAGACGGTCGCGGCGTTCATCGCCGAGCCGGTGATGGGGGCGGGCGGCGTCATCGTGCCGCCGAAAAGCTATTTCGAGAAGATCATGCCGGTCTGCGCCAAGTACGATCTGTACCTCATCAGCGACGAGGTCATTTGCGGGTTCGGGCGGCTCGGCACCTGGTTCGGCTGCGAGAAGCTTAACTTCAAGCCGCACGCGCTCTCGATCGCTAAGGCGCTGTCGTCGGCCTACCTGCCCATCGCCGCGGTGATGATCCCCGAGGTCCTTTATCAGGCGCTTCTCGTCGAGAGCAAAAAGATCGGCGTGTTCGCCCACGGCTTTACCTATGGCGGCCATCCGGTGTCCGCCGCGGTCGCCCTCAAGGCGGTCGAGATCTACGCGCGCGATCGCATCATCGAGAACGCCGGCAAGCGCGCGCCGCTGTTCCAGGCCCGCCTCAAGGCGCTTGGCGAGCATCCGCTCGTCGGCGAGGCGCGCGGGCTCGGCCTGATCGGTGGCGTCGAGTTGGTCGCCGACAAGAAAAGCAAGCGTTCGTTCGCGCCGCAGCACGGCGTCGGCGCGCGCGCGGTGCGTTTCGCCGAAGAGGAAGGCCTGATCGTACGCTCGGTGGTCGGCGACGTGCTCACGCTCTCGCCGCCGCTCGTTATCAGCGCGGTGGAAATCGAGGAGCTGTTCGACCGGCTCGCGCGTGCGCTCGACAAGACGCTCGATTGGGTCACGCGCGAGCGCCTGGCGCAGGAATGATAAGCGATCAGGGATTACAAGCCGGATGCACGTTTCATTCACCGCTGTCGCGCTATGAGGCGGCAATGAACGCGCCGCCATCGCTCGGAAATGGAAAAGTTTCGGTGCGCCTTGCCGAGCCGCACGTGAGCCGGCGTCGATTTCTGACGGGAATCGCCGGATCGGTCGGCCTGTCGGCGGCGGCGACCGGCGTCTATGCCGGCGGCATCGAGCCGCAGAGCCTCGTCGTCACCCGCTACGCCCTTAATCCGCCGGCCTGGCGCGCGGGCCGCAGGCTCTCAATCACGGTGATCGCCGATTTGCACGCGGGCGGGCCGGACATGACGCTGCCGCAGGTGCGGCGGGTCGTCGACACGGCCAATGAATTGAAGTCCGATCTCATCGTGCTCCTTGGAGATTACATCGCGCGCTACCGCTACTTCACGAACCGGAGCGTGCCCGATGCAATGTGGTCGGGCGAACTTGCGCGGCTTCACGCGCCGCTCGGAACCTGGGCGATTCTCGGCAACCACGATTGGTGGTACGACCTTTCGCGGGTGCGCCGCGCGCTCGCCGAGGTGCGCATTCCCGTGCTCGAAAACGATGCCGTGATGCTGGGTACCGAGGGACAGCGCTTCTGGCTCGCGGGCCTCGGCGACCAGCTTGCTTATCCGCTTGGCCACGGCCGCTTTCGCGGCGTGGACGACCTGCCGGGGACGCTCGCCAGGGTCGAGACGGATGATCCCATTCTGCTCATGGCGCACGAGCCGGACATTTTTCCGCGCGTTCCGCCGCGGGTCGGCCTGACGCTCGCCGGCCATACCCATGGCGGACAAATTCGACTGCCGCTGATCTGGCCGGCGTTCGTGCCTTCGAAGTTCGGCGCACGGTTCGCCTATGGCCATGTGATCGAGGACGACCGCCACATGATCGTGTCGGGCGGACTTGGCACCAGCATCATTCCGGCCCGGCTCGGCGTTCCCCCCGAAATCGTCCGAGTCGAACTCGGCGCCTGAAGCACGGAGAAAAAAGAAAAGGCGCCGGCTCGCCGGCGCCCTCGTTGTGGCGGCGTCGCAAACGCCACGAATCAGTTGCTGCTCGCCGACGAACTCGCCGCCATTCGCGCGCCGAACGGCGAATCTCCGTGTCCCGGCCCGAGCACAACGACCACCGTGCCGATCTTGACCCGAGAGTACAGGTCGATCGAGTCCTCGTTGGTCAAGCGGATGCAGCCTGAGGAGACCGCGCTGCCGATATATTCCGGCTGGTTGGTGCCGTGGATGCGGTAGAGCGTGTCCTTGTTCCCGGAATAGAGATACATCCCGCGCGCGCCCATGGGATTATGCGGGCCGCCAGTGACAAAGGCCGGCAGCGGCCCGAGTCGCGCCTGCTCGCTGGGAGTCGGAACCCAGGCCGGCCATTCTTCCATGCGGCCGACCCTGGCGAGCCCGGTCCAGGCCTGGGCGTCCTCGCCGACGGCCACGCCGTAGCGGATGGCTTTGCCTTGCGGGAGCACGTAATAGAGGAACTTGTTGTCGGAATCGATGACGATCGTGCCGGGTGCTTCCTTGCGGTGATATTCGACGATGTGCCGGCGATAGGGCTCGGGGATCGCGGCCTGATTGTACGGAAGATTGGCCATCAACAGCTTGTCGCGCGGCTTCCAGCTGGCCTCGCTCGCCGGCTCAAGCACCTCCTGCATGCAGCCGCCAAGCGTGACGGCAACAATTACGAATGCTAGCGCACGCATTGCCATGACGTATCTACTTTCTGCCCGTCCCAGCGCTAATTCTACCGCGGATTCTCCCGGAAATCCCCATACCCAAATCGTCTCGTTCGCGCCAGTCGTCAGGATGCCGTTACCCCATCGTCGGCGACAAGTGTTGCAGGAATGTCGCAGTATTAACCTCAGCACCGCCCTTGATGTGGTAGTCGGGAAGAATGCTCTGCACAGATTAACCAAGGGTTCACCCTGTTTGCCGTCAACATGTGTTTCGGCGCTTGTGCGTCGGGGAAAGGTCATACCGATAGACGATTGATCGCCCATTTCCGCCGTACTCAGCGCCTATGATCCATCATCACTCACGAGAAGGGGAATGGGCTTCGCTATGAAGGGAATGGACTTCGAAATGAAAGGCCGAACTGGCGAAATGGCCAAGACGGTCAACGAGAAGAACCGCCAGGATCGCAAATCTTCCGACGAGTATATCGCGTTGCAGCGCTGCTATGGCGAGATCGGAATTTCCGCTGTTGCGGCGGCCATCCGCTACTTCGGAGATGCCAAGAACATGGCATAGGGCCGGTTGCGGGTCCGTGTGGAGACCGCGACGGCAGGGCCGGACTTACTCTTCCGCCGGCCGCGACGCCGCACGCTGAAAAGGGGGACCGAAGCGTCCCCCATTTTGCTTTCGATTTCTGTATATTGCCGGCGAGGATCGCGGGGATACTGCCGCCGGGCTCGCCCTACGGGCTTCATGACTGCCCGGCGCGGCGGCCATCAGCAACAATCCATGAGCGCCGCAGGCGACTTTTCCGATGCCGAGATCGAGGAGGGACGCAGGCTGTTTGCCGGCGAGTGGACCTTTCTGTCGGCAGCCGGATCGGTCGCCTCGCTTCTGCGCATGGCGGGGCCGGAAATCGCGTTTGCCGGCCGCTCCAATGTCGGCAAGTCGAGCCTCATCAATGCGCTGACCGGCCGTCGCGCGCTGGCGCGAACCTCCAACAGGCCGGGTCGCACCCAGGAACTGGTCTTTTTCGGCGGTCCCGGCCGCTTGGTGCTGGTCGACCTGCCCGGTTACGGCTACGCCGCCGCGGCAAAGAGCAAGGTCGCGGCCTGGACCAGGCTCATCCATGATTATCTGCGCGGACGCACCACGCTCGCGCGGGTCTATGTGCTCATCGATGCGCGGCACGGCCTGAAGGACATCGACAACGCCGTTCTCGATGTGCTCGGCGAGGCCGCGGTCAGCTACCAAATCGTCCTCAGCAAATGCGACCAAGCGAGCGAGGCCGAACTCGCGGAGCGGTGCGAGGGCGTGCAAGCGGCGATACGAAGGCGACCGGCCGCATTTTCCGACCTGATCGCCACGTCGGCGCGCAGCGGTGCCGGGATCGCACAATTGCGCGCCGCGATCGCGCGGCTCCTCGCCGAACGCACCCGCTAGCGCATTGTCGTTTGGCCGTCGCGCCGCTACATAGACTGCGCCGAGTGCCGGGAAAACGATCCGATGAGCGATAGCAAGCCCGTAACCCCCGAGGTGCAGGCCCGTATTCTGTCCGAGGCGCTGCCTTACATGCAGCGCTATGACGAGGAGACCATCGTCATCAAATACGGCGGCCACGCCATGGGCGAGGAGCATCTGGCGCGCGAATTCGCCCGCGACATCGTGCTCTTGGAGCAGACGGCGATCAATCCGATCGTCGTGCATGGCGGCGGACCGCAGATTGAGGCGATGCTCAATAAAGTCGGCGTGCAGTCGCATTATGCGGCAGGGCTGCGCATCACCGACAAAAGCACGCTGGAAATCGTCGAGATGGTTCTTGCCGGTTCGATCAACAAGCAGATGGTCGGCTTCATCAACGCCGCCGGCGGCAAGGCGATCGGGCTTTGCGGCAAGGACGGCAACATGGTGATCGCGCGCAAGCTGACGCGCGCCGTCGTCGATCCCGGCTCTCACATCGAGAAGGTGGTCGATCTCGGATTTGTCGGCGAACCGGAGAAGGTCGATACCACCGTGCTGATGCAGATTCTCGGCCGCGAACTTATCCCGGTGCTGGCGCCGGTCGCCGCCGCGGCGGATGGCGGCACCTTTAATGTCAACGCTGACACCTTCGCCGGCGCCATTGCCGGCGCGCTCAAGGCCAAGCGTTTGTTGCTGCTCACCGACGTGCCCGGCGTACTCGACAAGTCGAAGAACCTCATCAAACAGCTCTCGGCCGACGACGCCCGTCGCCTCATCGCCGACGGCACCATTTCCGGCGGCATGATTCCCAAGGTCGAAACCTGCATCGATGCGCTGGAGCGCGGCGTCGAGGGCGCCGTCATCCTTGACGGCAAGGTGCCGCATGCCGTGCTGCTTGAACTGTTCACCGAGCTTGGCGCCGGCACGCTCATTCACGGTTAGTCTCGGCCTCATGGCGAGAAGCGACGCGGCGAAGCAAGCGGTCTGCTTCGCTTCACCCCTCCGTGGTGGCTGCGGCCGAATGCCGTTTACCGGGCGTTAAGCGCGCGCGCCGATGGAGCACAACGCCGCTTTTACCAATGGCCCGATAACAATCGAGCCTGCGCAGACGCCGCGGAGGCGCGCTTGGACCTGTCGCCGGGCATTTCGTATTTCGTCGGCCAACTGAGCAAGGCGCTCGTCTCGCCCGGTTCGAACGCTTCGCTGGCCTCGCTGTTCTGTGCGTTCTGCATCGGCCTTTGCGTGCTTGCCGCCAGGCGCCGCAAGAAAGGCCGGCGTGTTCGCCTCAAGCCCCTGCTGCGGGCGCTTTTCCCGAAACGTATCGTCATGAGCCGGTCGAGCCTGGCGGACGTCGGCTACTTCTATTTTCACGTCTTCGTATTCGGACTCATCTTCGGCTGGGCGCTGCTTTCCTACGAGATGCTGAGCCACGCCACGGTCGATGTGCTCACCGCGCTATTCGGCACGCCGCGACCCACCGCGCTGCCCGCGTTCGCCGCCAGATCGCTGATCACCGTGATGCTGTTCCTCGCCTACGAGCTCGGTTACTGGCTCAACCACTATCTCAGCCACCGGATTCCGTTCCTCTGGGAATTCCACAAGGTTCACCACACCGCGACGGTGCTGACGCCGTTGACCAACTTTCGCGTCCATCCGGTTTACATGTGCATATTCATCAACATTCTGGCGCTCTTCACCGGATTGACCGGCGGCGCCGGCGATTACCTGTTTGGCCAGGTCGCGCAGCAATACGGGCTTTCCGAGACCAACATCATCCTCGTCATCTTCATCTATCTCTACATCCACCTGCAGCACTCGCAGCTGTGGATCTCGTTCACCGGATGGTTGGGACATCTGTTCATGAGCCCGGCGCATCATCAGATTCACCACTCCAGGAATCCCCTTCATTTCAACAAGAATTTGGGAAGCTGCCTCGCCGTGTGGGATTGGATGTTCGGGACCTTGCACATTCCCTCGGCCGCGCGTGAAGCGCTCGAGTTCGGAGTCGATCCGGACCGGCGCGACGCACATACGCTATGGGGCGAGCTGATCGCTCCGTTCGGCAACGCGGCGCGGCGGCTCAAGGAGGGGTTTGCCGGGCAGCCGCCGCAGCCGGTTTTGCCTTCGGCCTCCGAGCGAACGCGGGCCTGATTTGCGCCATCGCTTGAGGCGAGGTGGTGGAGCATTACAGGTATGCGTTGACGATCTTGTGTCATCGGAACTTTCGGCATGGTCACAAACTCGGCCAAGTTTGCGCGGAGCCTTCGCCAAGTCCGTCACTTCTGTGCAATTGTGGTGGGGAAGCGATGCGTGGGTTCCAAAGCGGTTCCTTCGATCCGCAGACGCTTGTCGTTTTGGAGGCCGCCTTCGACGAGGCGTGGCTGACGCTCAAGGCGGCCGGCAACACGACGGTGCGGCCCGACGAACTCGCGCGCTCGCTGCTGCGGCTGGCCATGGAGGGCGAGCGCGACCTGGTGCGGTTGCATGACGGGGCGCTGCACGGTCTGCTGCCGGCGGCGTCGTGGCGGGAGGCGAGCTGAGAACGCGGTGAGACCGCGGCCGTCAGGAATGCGAAACCGCCATCGCGACGCCGGCGAGCACCGCGGCGGCAATGGCGCCGATCAACGCCGCCTGAACGAACGGAACCGACCTGCGTACAACCCTTCGCATCGATTGCTCCCGGCGCGCCGACTGATAAAACTGATTCGGCGAGAATCAAAGCCTCTCGCCGGGAACTGTGGCAACAGCGAGTCGCCGGGAATGAATGAGCGCGGCGCCGTCCGTGGCTTTGACGCGGTCGAGACCTGGGTGTTCGATCTCGACAACACGCTTTATCCGCATCACCTCAATCTCTGGCAACAAGTCGACGAACGCATCCGCGACTACATCGTCGGCTTCCTCCATGTCACGCAGGACGAGGCGTTCGCCCTGCAAAAGGACTATTACCGGCGCTACGGCACGACCATGCGCGGGCTGATGGAGGAGCATGGCCTCGATCCCGACAAGTTCCTCGAGGTCGTGCATGAAATCGACCATTCGCCGCTGACGCCCGATCCGGCGCTCGGCGCGGCGATCGCCAAGCTGCCCGGCCGCAAGCTCATTCTCACCAACGGAACGCGGCGGCACGCGCAAGCGGTGATGCGCCGGCTCGAAATCGAGCAGCACTTCGACGACGTCTTCGATATCGCGGCGGCCGACCTCGAGCCGAAGCCGCGGCCGCAGGTCTACGACCGCTTCCTCGCCCGCCACAAGGTCGATCCTGGCAAGGCCGCGATATTCGAAGACCTGGCCCGGAATCTGGAAGTGCCGCATGCGCTCGGCATGACGACGGTTCTGGTGGTGCCCGCGGGTACCCGCGAGGTATTTCGCGAGGAGTGGGAGCTCGCCGGCCGCGACGCCGCCCATGTGGATCACGTCACCGACGATCTCGCCGGATTTTTGCGCACGGTCGCCGCGGGCCGCTAGCGTTCGTGCAAGCAGCATGATGGTGTTCGCAGCCGCGTGCTTGACATCGCCGGTGCGTGCTCCGACAACGCGCGCCATCAGGGTTCCCATCATGCCGGCCGCCGACTTCGCTACCCGAACGAAAACGCTCGCGCAGAGCATCGATGCTGCTTTCGAGCGGCGCGATGAGATCGGTCCGACGACGAAGGGCGCGGCGCGCGAGGCGGTCGAGGCCGCGCTCGACCTCCTCGACCGCGGCGCCGCGCGCGTTGCGGAACGGGCGGCCGACGGCTCCTGGCGTGTCAACCAATGGCTCAAAAAGGCGGTGCTGCTGTCGTTCCGGCTGAGCGACATGAGCGTCATTCCCGGCGGGCCGGGGCAGGCGGCGTGGTGGGACAAGGTTTCCTCGAAATTCGCTGGCTGGGACGATGGCCGCTTCCGTGCCGCGGGCTTTCGCGCCGTGCCCGGGGCGGTGGTGCGCCGCTCCGCCTATATCGCGCCGGGCGTCGTACTGATGCCTTGCTTCGTCAATCTCGGCGCCTATGTCGGCCAGGGCACCATGATCGACACCTGGTCGACGGTCGGTTCCTGCGCGCAGATCGGCAAGAACTGCCACATTTCCGGCGGCGTCGGCATCGGCGGCGTGCTCGAGCCGTTGCAGGCGGAGCCCGTCATCGTCGAGGACAATTGCTTCATCGGTGCACGCTCCGAAATCGCCGAGGGCGTGATCGTGCGCGAGGGCGCGGTCATCTCCATGGGCGTCTTCATCGGCGCCTCGACCAAGATCGTCGACCGCGAGAGCGGCCAGATCCTGCGGGGCGAGGTGCCGGCCTATTCGGTGGTGGTGCCGGGCAGCCTTCCCGGCCAGCCGCGCGGCAATGAAGCGACCCCAAGCCTTTATTGCGCCGTCATTGTCAAGCGCGTGGACGAGAAGACGCGCGCCAAGACGAGCATCAACGAACTGCTGCGGGATTGAATCCGCCAAATCTTCCAAGCCTTGCCGATGGATTGGCCCTATCTTCTCAACAGCTTCCACGGTCGCATCGGCCGCCAGACCTTCTGGATCGCCATGGGCGCGGTGGCGGTTGCCGAGATCGTTGCCCATCTCATCGCCGAAGAACTCCAGGGCGATCGGCTGGGCGCGATCGTCGACCTCGCCTTCACCTATCCGGAATTTGCCGTTGCCGTGAAGCGCGGCCATGACCGCAACATGCCGGTCTGGGTGCTGGCTGTCTTCTTCGCCGCCGGAGCGCTGCTCGATCTGCTCACCGTCCTGGGGTGGACCGGCACCGAGGAAGCACCCAGCACAATTTCGCTGGTGATCGCGGTGCCGTTCACCGTGTTCGGCCTTGCGTTGCTGGTCGAGCTTGGATTCCGCAAAGGCGCGCCGGGCCCGAACCAATATGGGCCGGACCCGCTGGCCAAAAATTGAGATGAAGTGTTGAGGCGCGCGTGACTGCCGACCCCCTCCCCATTGCCCGCGATCTTGTACGCTGCCGGTCGATCACGCCGGAGGAGGGCGGCGCGCTCGACTATTTGCAGGTGATATTGACGAAGGCCGGATTTGCCGTTCATCGCGCGATTTTTGCCGAATCCGGCACCGCACCGGTGGATAACCTCTTCGCGCGGGTTGGCGCGGAAAGGCCCAATCTCGTCTTTGCCGGCCATACCGACGTGGTGCCGCCGGGCGACGAGGCGGCCTGGAGCCATCCGCCCTTTGCCGGCGAAGTCGCCGGTAACGTGCTTTACGGACGCGGCGCCGTCGACATGAAGGGCGGCGTCGCCTGCTTCGTCGCCGCCGCGCTCGACTATCTCGCCGCCAATGGCGGCAAACCGAAGAGAGGCTCGATCTCGTTTCTCATCACCGGCGACGAGGAGGGCGTCGCGGTCAACGGCACGTTGAAGCTCTTGCAATGGGCGGCCGCGCGCGGAGAAACATTCGACCATTGCATTCTCGGCGAGCCGAGCAACGTCGCCGCCCTCGGCGACACCATCAAGGCCGGCCGCCGCGGCTCGCTCAGCGGCACACTCGTCGTCACCGGCCGCCAGGGTCACGTCGCCTATCCGGAGCGCGCCGACAACCCGATCCCTGGACTGGCAACCCTTATTGCCGCGCTGCAAGGGCCGCTCGACCGAGGCAGCGAGCAGTTTGATCCGTCGAACCTCGAATTCACCTCGGTCGATGTCGGCAATCGGACCGTCAACCTCATCCCCGGCGAGGCCCGCGCCCGCTTCAACATCCGCTACAACGATCGCCACAGCCAGACCGCGCTGAAAACGCTGATCGAGCGCCGCGCCCGGGACGCGGCGGCGGGCCGCGCGCATTACGCCTTCGAATGGCAGCCCTCGAACGCCGACGTCTTCGTCACCAAGCCGGGTGCCTTCACCGATCTCGCCGCCGATGCGATCGCCGAAGTCACCGGCCGCCGGCCGAAGCTCTCGACGAGCGGCGGCACATCGGACGCGCGCTTCATCAAGGACTATTGCCCGGTGCTCGAATTCGGCCTCGTCGGCCAGACCGCGCACCAGGTCGATGAGCGCGTGCCGGTCGCCGATCTCCTGACCCTGACGGCGATCTACCGGCGCATCCTCGAGCGCTATTTCGGGTAAGCCGAAGCGGCCGGGGCATTTCGCGCACAACGTATCTCACGCGATTGACGTCAGCGGTGTCGCCGGCTTCGGCAGCATTTTTGAAACCGCGCCGCGGATTTTTCCTCGGCCTGTCGAAGAAGATTTGACCGGTCATGCGGTGAGCGGGGTCGGCCTCAGGGGGTTCGGTTCCAAAACTGACACGCCCGCCTTAGATACTCATCCGGAACGGAAGCCGGATGGCAGAATCAGACCTGGGATCGGAGCAGTCTGTATAATCTTGCTATGGATGAAAAACTCTTTACCGAATTGGCGAGATGGCTGACGCAGGCCGGGCTCGCCGGCACCCGCGAGACCGACATCGTGTCCGGGTTTTGTGAGCGCAGCGTCGCTGCCGGAATTCCGCTCGGCCGCGCCAATGTATCTATCGACACGCTTCACCCGGTCCACGAGGGCCGGCTGTTCCGATGGGGCTTCGGCCCTACCGAGCCTCTCCTGCTCGAATACGGCCGCACCAGCCCCGCCGCGCTCGCTGCATCCGGCGCTATTCCCATCGATGTCGAGGCGGCCGAGCGCTGGCGGCACAGCCCATTCAACAGAATGCTGCAAAATGGTGACTCGCTGCTGCGCCGTCGCCTGAACATGGCGGCCGAGGACGATTTCACCGTGTTGTCGGACTGGCGCGCCGCCGGAATGACCGACTATGTCGCCATCATCACCCGCTTTGCCGCCGAAGGCGTCATCGGCGAGATGGACGCCGTATATTCGTCTTGGGGGACGCGCGCGGCCGAAGGGTTCAGCGACGGCCACATCGCGGCGCTTCAGCACATCGTGCCGTATCTCGCGCTCGCCATCAAATCAGTGGCGCTGGCGCGCATGACCGGAACACTGATGAAGACCTATCTCGGCCGTGACGCCGGCCAGCGCGTACTGAACGGGGGGATTGTGCGCGGCATTGCCGAGAAAATTGACGCCGTCGTTTGGTTCAGTGACCTCCGCGGGTTCACGCGCATCACCGACATGGCGCCGGAGCAGGTTATCCCATTGCTCAACGACTACGCCGATGCCATCGTCTCGGCGATCCACAAGCACGGCGGCGATGTCCTGAAGCTGATCGGTGACGGCACGCTCGCCATCTTCACTGCCGAAGACCGCGAGCATGCCTGCAGCTCGGCATTGTCGGCGGCGATCGCCGCACGCCAAGGCGTCGCCGAATTGAAGAAGCGCCGGGCAGCCGACGGCAGGCCCGTCACCGACATGTATCTCGGCCTGCATGTCGGCGAGGTGTTCTATGGCAATGTCGGCAGCCGCGAACGCCTGGACTTTACCGTCATCGGTCCGGCGGTGAACGAGGCAAGCCGCATTACCGCGATGTGCCGTTCGGTCGATCAGCCTGTTCTGGTCTCGGCCGCGTTTGCCGAGGTCGGGGACATGAAGCGCCGCCTTGTTTCGGTGGGGCGATACGCGTTGCGCGGCGTGGCGCATCCTCAGGAGCTATTTACGCTCGATCCTGATGGATAGGCGGCGGCGTTCAAGTTTCCTCATCGGCCTTGTGCCATCATCCTTCGGAATCTGCTTGCTCAGTACTCCACCCGCACCAGATAAAGCCCCTGCGGCGGCGCGACTTGGCCGCAGGCGGCGCGGTCGCGGGCGGCGAGCGCGGCGGCGAGGTCTTCGCCGCGCCATTTGCCTTCGCCGACATGGACGAGCGAGCCGACGATCGAGCGCACCTGATGGTGCAGGAACGAGCGCGCCGAGGTCGTGATCCGCACTTCTTCGTCTTCGCGCACGACCTCGAGCCGGTCGAGCGTCTTAACCGGCGATTTCGCCTGGCACTCGGCGGCGCGGAAGGTGGTGAAGTCGTGGCGGCCGACGAGTTGCTGCGCGGCTTCGTGCATGGCGGCGTCATCGAGCGCGCGGATGATGCGCCAGGCGCGGTTTCGCTCGAGCGCGAGGTCGGCGCGGCGATTGACGATGCGGTAGAGATAGTGACGCTTCACTGCCGAGAAGCGCGCGTCGAAGTTTTGCGCAACTCGTTCGGCCGCAAGCACCGCAACGGGATGCGGGCGCAGGTGCGCGTTGATCGCGTCGCGCACCGTCTCGTCGTCCCAGTCCTTGGCGAGGTCGACATGGGCCACTTGGCCGAGCGCATGCACGCCGGCATCGGTGCGACCGGCGCCCTGCAGCGCCGCGCGCTCGCCGGTGAAGGCGGCAATGGCGTCGATGAGGACGCCCTGCACGGAAGGGCCGTTGTCCTGCACCTGCCAGCCGACGAAGGGCGTGCCGTCATATTCGATGGTGAGCTTGTAGCGCGGCATGGGCGCATCTGGCTTGGGCGCGTCAGCGCAGCGCGCTGCCGCGGGGGACGGGCGTGCCGCGCAAGAATTCCTCGGCCGACATCGGCTGCCGGCCGGCGCGCTGCAACGCGACGAGCCGCACCGAACCGGTGCCGCAGGCGATCGTCAGCCTGTGGTCGAGCACCCGGCCCGGCTCGCCTTCGCCGACGCCCTTGGTCGTGCGCAGGACCTTGACGCGTTCGGCGTCGGAAAACGGAAACCAGGCGCCGGGAGAAGGCGACAGTCCGCGGCAATGGTCATGCACCGCATTCCACGGCTTCGTCCAGTCGATGCGCGTCTCGCTGTTGTCGATCTTGTTGGCATAGGTCACGCCCGCAGCCGGTTGCGGCGCGAGTTGCAGCGTCCCTCGCTCCAGCGCGGCGAGCGCGCGCAGCATCAGATCGGCACCAAGCCGCGCCAGGGCGTCATGCAGTTCGCCCGCGGTCGCGTCGGCGCCGATCGGGACGCGCTCGGCCACGGCAATCGGGCCCGTGTCGAGGCCCTCCTCCATCCTCATCACCGTCACGCCGGTCTCGGCGTCTCCGGCCATGACCGCGCGATGGATCGGCGCGGCGCCCCGCCAGCGCGGCAGCAGCGAAGCATGCAGGTTGAAGCAGCCGAGCGGGAACGCCTCGAGGATCGGCTTCGGCAGGATCAGTCCGTAGGCGACAATGACAGCCGCGTCGGCACCATGGCTTCGCATCTGGATGGCGGCGTCGTCACCCTTGAGAGTCTTCGGCGTAAAAATCGGCAGCCGAAAACGTTCGGCCTCAAGTGCGACCGGGCTCGGCTTCGGCGCCAGTCCGCGCCCGGCCGGCTGCGGCGCGCGGGTATAGACCGCAACGATCTCATGCCCGGCGCCAAGGATCTCGAGGAGCGTGGGCACGGCGAAATCGGGCGTGCCCATGAAGACGAGGCGGAGCGCCAATCAGGCCTCCACCTTCTTCGCCGCCTTTGCTGTCTTCGTCTTCGCTGCCTTGGTGAACTTCTTGATGATGCGGTCGCGCTTGAGCCTGGAGATGTGGTCGATGAAGAGCACGCCGTTGGTGTGGTCGATCTCATGCTGCAGGCAGGTGGCCAACAGGCCATTGGCCTCTATTTCCTGCGCCTTGCCGTCGAGATCGAGATACCTGACCTTGACCGTCGCCGGCCGCTCGACCTCCTCGTAAAATTCAGGGATCGACAGGCAGCCTTCCTCGTAGGTCGCGATATCCTCCGACGCCCAGGCGACTTCCGGATTGATGAACACCTGCGGCTTGTGCTCGTCCTCCTTCTTCGACAGGTCCATCACGACGACGCGCTTGGCAATGCCGACCTGAATCGCGGCCAGGCCGATGCCGGGCGCGGCATACATGGTCTCGAACATATCCTCGACCAGCTTGCGCATCCCGGCGTCGACGCGCTTGACCGGCTCGGAAACGAGCCGCAGCCGCTTGTCGGGAAGGATGATGATGTCGCGCAGAGCCATGGCCCGCGATGTAAGTGGTGGGCAAAGCGCGGTCAATGCGCGCGGCCTGCCGCGCGGATAGGCGAATGGGCGGCACCCGGTTCCCGCTTCGTTCTCGCCTCGCAGCGGGGATATTATCTTTCCCGTACCCGTGACTACCGTTAGTGGCTGTCAACTCAGCTTTCTTTAGTTGTCGGAATCTTCTTTGCGTTCCCTGATCTGGCGACCCAATTCGCCAATGACGCGATCAAAGAAATTGGATGGCTGAGTGGCCTCGACTTTCTCAGCCATTCTTCTAAAGCGCTCAGACTGGCGCTTGTCCTTAAGTTTTGGCTTTCGCTTTTGCTTTTCGCCTTTTCTTCCCATAGGGCCTCTCAGTGACGAGGCGTTTGATAGGTTAGCCGCTTGCCGACGATGCCTTTCAACGCGCGATCGGCACGGCCAACATCGCTGACGCCGAGCCCAACCCGATTTGAGTATCTAAAATCGAACTCCGCAAGGTAGCGGTGCAAGTGTTTCTCCTTGCAATGCTGATAGACGCCTTTCATGCCGCGCTTGAAGATTGAGTAAAAGCCTTCCACCGTGTTGGTATGTATGTCGCCGCGCACGTATTCGTTTTGCTCATGCGCCACGCGGCCATGCTCGGCATACTCCTTGCCGACGTTGAAGTAGTGGGTTGCGCGATCAGTCATCAGTCGGGTTTCGCGCCGAATATTTTCGCGCATGATCGGAACAATGGTGGCGACCGAATGACCGTCAGCGTGGAATGATCGGGCAGAACCGCCGCGCTCCACCAAGGTCACGACCATATTTTTGACCGCGCCTCCAACGACGCGCTGGCCGGCGTGGCCTTCCATCGTGCCAATGTAGGTTTCATCGGCTTCCACGATCTTGCCAGCGCCACCCATCGGCTCCATGCCGAGCACTCGCATAGCCTCGCGTACTCGGTGCGCCATAAACCATGCGGTTTTCAGGGTTACGCCAAGGGTGCGGTGTAGCTGGTTAGAGCTAATGCCCTTCTTGCTGCTCGCCATCAGGTGCACGCATTGCAGCCACAGGCGAAGCGGGACGTGGCTCGATTCGAACACAGTCCCAACGGTCGCCCGGAACGGTTTGCGGCACTGATAGCACTTCCAAACGCCCACGCGGGTGGACTTGCCCTTGAGCTTGCCTACGCGCTCGACGCCGCCGCAATGCGGGCAAATCGGGCCGTTCGGCCAAAGCCTAGCTTCCAAGTAGGCAAAGGCAGCTTCCTCATCATGGAAGTGTTTTGCGTCTAAAACAGATGATTGCATGACACGCTCTTTCATTCGATAAAATAAGGATAACATATCGACGTGGGTACGTCAAGTGTCGATTAAAAACGAATCGCGATTCACCGGCAATGGACTTCTTGGCACTATTTCGCTATCCAAACGCAGCAACACCCCGGCCGCGCTATAGCAGGGTCCGGGGTGCTGCCTCCTACTCCGCCATACCAAGGCGGCGGCGCTAGCGGGGATCGTTACGTCCCGCCATTCGGGCCACGGGCGATCACCCCGTGGCCCAAACTCTTTAGGGCGGCTAGGCCGCCGTTTCGTGTTTCTGGCCTGCCGGATACCATCGGCCCTCTTCCTGTCGGATGAATCCTCGGTCCCGTAACCGGGCCAGAGAGGTCCTAAGCGTCTTGACGTGAAGCGGCTTTCCGTCGCCTTCCGCGATTTTCCGAACCTCCATTCCGCGATGACCCGGCTTTTCGCGGATAGCCTTCAGGACCCGGAAGGCGTCGGTTCCCGGCGGCGGTGGGGACCAGACCTTCTTGTCGGTCTTCGGCTCAGCGCCAGCGCCGTTGGCTTTGATGCCGCGAGGTTCGAGCCCCTTCACGGGATAGCCGTGCTGAGCAAGCACTTGGAGGATGTCGTGACCGATCGCCTCGACGGTCTCCCGCTTGGCTTCGTCCAAAATAGCATCCAGCGCTTTTAGCTTCTCTGAGGTCTTCATAGTGGCGACTCGGCTGCAATAGAGCAGCTTGAGCCGATAGAGGCTTCCGGGAGGCCTGTCAAGAGGCATCAGAGGCCTACCCCTACTGCTTGGTCTGGGTACGGGAAAGGGAACATCCCCCTCGCAGCGGGCGAATCACGTAGAAGCAGCGTATGAGCGAGAGCGCAATGATCGTTGCGATTTCGGCCATACTCATTGCCGCCGCCGCGGTCGCGGCGATGGCGGTCCTGCTGTGGCGCGCGCGCAGCCCGGCGCATCCGCAGGCCGCCGTCGTCGCCGAACTGAGCCGGCAACACACCGACACCGCGGCGCGGCTCGAAGCCATGATCGGGCTGCTCGCCAAGGGCCAGTCGCAGCTTCAGCATGCGGTCAATGAACGTCTCGACTCGGTCTCGCACCGCCTCGGCGATTCCCTGGAAAAGACCAAGCAGCATACTGCGGAGAATCTGCAGAAACTGAACGAGCGGCTCGCGGTCATCGACAGCGCCCAGAAGAATATCACCGATCTCGCCAAGGAGGTGACCTCGCTGCAGAGCGTGCTCGGCAACAAGCAGCAGCGCGGCGCCTTCGGCCAGGGCCGCATGGAGATCATCGTGCGCGACGGGCTGCCCAAGGGCTGTTACGAGTTCCAACACACGCTCTCCAACAAGCTGCGGCCCGACTGCGCGGTGTTCCTGCCCGACAAGCGTCCGCTGGTCATCGACTCGAAATTCCCGCTCGAGGCCGTCACCGCCTATCGCGACGCCAAGACCGAGGACGAACGGCGCCAGGCCGCCGCGCGCGTGCGCGCGGACGTGACCAAGCACGTCGGCGACATCGCCGAGAAATATCTCATTCCCGGCGAAACCCAGGATTTGGCGCTGATGTTCGTGCCTTCGGAGTCGGTCTATGCCGAATTGCACGACGGCTTCGACGATGTCGTGCAGAAGGCGTTCCGCGCCAAGGTCGTCATCGTCTCGCCGTCGCTCTTGATGATCGCCATCCACGTCATCCAGCAGATCCAGAGGGATGCGCGCATGCGCGAGGCGGCAAGCCGCATCCACGCGGAAGTCGGGCATTTGATCGAGGATGTCCGGCGCATGGGCGAGCGCGTCGCCAAGCTCAAGCAGCATTTCGGCCAAGCCACCGAAGACCTGCGGCAGATCGTGATCTCGACGGAAAAAATCGAGCAGCGCGGGGATCGCATCAAGGACGTCGAGTTCGCCGATGATGGGCCGGAAGCCGGCGTCATTCCGACGCCGATGACGCGCAGGCTGGAGGCGGGACCGGAGCTTGACCCGTCTCCCCTTGCGGGAGAGGGTGACGCGCCGCGTCAGCGGCGAAGCGGGTGAGGGGTGCGGGCGCCGCTTGAGCGGCACGAGCGGGCCCTCTCACCGGCCACGCTTGTCGCCGATGCTCACGCTCGCCGTCCGCTCCCGCAAGGGAAGAGGCTGTTGTTCCAGCCGAGCAATCATGCATGGCCGTAACGCCTGACGCCACCAAGAGCGCGCCCAACCGCGTCTCGCTTGCGGAAACGCTCGCCGTCTATTTCAAGCCGCGCGTGCTCGTGGTCATGTTCCTCGGCTTCTCCTCGGGCCTGCCGCTCGCCTTGTCGGGCTCGACGTTGCTCGTCTGGATGCGCGAGGCGCATGTCGACCTCGGCACCATCGGATTGTTTGCCCTCGTCGGCACCCCCTATACCGTCAAGTTCCTCTGGGCGCCGCTCGTCGATGCGCTCGACGTGCCCGTTTTGTCGCGGCGCTTCGGCCGGCGGCGTGGGTGGCTGCTGTTGTCGCAGCTTCTGCTCGTCGCCGCGATCGTCTTTCTCGGTGCC
>Ga0187784_10000080_pt1 | contig 57251 bp, 48 predicted proteins | sample 1015_SJ02_MP15_2_FD_132964 | JGI IMG/M metagenome (GOLD analysis project Ga0187784, IMG submission 132964) | Tropical peat soil microbial communities from peatlands in Department of Meta, Colombia - 1015_SJ02_MP15_20_MG | ecosystem: Environmental > Terrestrial > Soil > Wetlands > Peat | place...
AGGCCTCAATGATCACCTCTGGATCGACAGCGCCGGAACACATCACCCGAATGAGCCGGAGGTTCGAGGGATACGAAGCGCCTTCAACCCCGGCTGAGTCTATCCCCATCTGGGAACTCCAGTTGCAATAAAATCCAATAATCTTTGGCTCAAAATTATCCATCGACGACCCCCGAGATAAACCCTTTAAGATCCAAATGTCAAAATCCCTGCCTACCGGCAGGCATGCAAACGTCAAATTAATGTCAAATGAAAAAGCACTTTCTTCCGCACCTTACGGGGGACTCGCAATGACAAACCGTCCCTGTCCGCAGAATCGTGAATCGGAAACTTTGACATTTGGGGTTTGGATTTAATTTGTCATTCGAGCTTTGACATTTGACGTTTTCATTTTAGCTCTCTCCCCCAAGATACGCACTCACCATGGCCATCATCTGTTGTTTCTTAAACCCGTTGAGTTGCGCCGCGCCCGTTGGGCAGGCACCGCAGCAGGTTCCACAGCCTTTACAGGCGAGTGGATCGACCCTGGCCACGTTTTCCTCCGGGACAACAGCAATGGCGCCGTAGGGGCAGAGGGCTTCGCAAACCCTGCAGCCACAACAGACCGATTCCTTCACTGTAGAGACAATTCCATCTGTAAATAGGGATTCACGGGTTAAAAAGGTCATGGCCCGTGAGGCTGCGGCCTTACCCTGATAGATGCTTTCCACAATAGAGATAGGGCTTCGGGCCATCCCTGCCACAAAAATCCCCTCTTGCATGAAATCGACCGTACTCAATTTCTCGTAGGCTTCCTTAAAGAAACCATCCTCGTTCAGAGGAACACGAAGTAACCTGGCAAGGATGTGGTTGTCCTCCGGCGGCAAGATGGCTGAGGCGAGCACCAAGAGGTCCGCATCGATCTCCAGACGTTCGCCGAGGATGATGTCATGGACAGTCACTCTCAAGAGATCCCCAGCCGCCTTCACCTCGGGCATTCGATCCAAGTCAAAGCGGATGAAAATAATTCCCTTTTCCCTCGCCTCCTGATAGTAGGATTCTCGAAACCCAAAGGTCCTCATGTCCCGATAGAGGATGTAAACATTCATCTTCGGGTTGAGCGTCTTGAGGCTGATGGCGTTCTTGACCGATTTGGCGCAGCACAGTCTGCTGCAATAAGGCCTCACCTCGTTTCGGGATCCCACGCACTGAATCATTACGATCGTTTGACTTTGGGCTACCCTTTCGCTTCTCCGATCGATCTCTTCCTCCAGCTCCACTGAGATCAGGACCCTGGGGTCCTGGCCGTAGAGATATTCGTCGGGTTTATACTCCCGGCCTCCTGCGGCGATGATCGTCACTCCATGCTTGATCTCCCTTTCTTCTCCTGGGGCGGTCTTGATCCGGCTCGTATAATTCCCCACTCGGCCTTGATAGGCGGTCAATTCAGAATTCTTATAGATATGGATCTTGGAATTTCCGGTTACCTTTCCGATGAGATCCGAAAGGTAAGCCTGAACGTTTCCTCCCTCCAGAGTGTGTTGAATCCTCAGGGCATGGCCGCCCAATTGAGGCATCTTCTCCACTAAATGCACATCAAACCCCTTATCGGCCAGGCTGATAGCGCTCACCATTCCTGTAATCCCTCCGCCCACCACCAGGGCAGAAGGATCCATCGTCTTCGAGACGCGATGCAGCGGCTCCAGGAACCGTGCCTTGGCCACTTCCATCCTAATCAGGTCCTTTGCTTTCATCGTGGCCTCTTCAGGGTCACGACTGTGAACACGAGCACACTGATCCCTGAGGTTGATCATCTCCATAAGATAGGGGTTCAGGCCGGCTTCCCGCAACGTTTCCTGAAAGAGAGACCCGTGAGTGAAAAAGGAACAAGATCCGACGACCACCCGGTTCAGCCCATGAGCTTTTATAGCATCCTTCATCTCGTCCCGGAACTCCTCTGAGCAAACGTATTGCCTTTGATCGCAGTACGCGACTCCTGGAAGTCCGCCGGCAAACTGTTCTAACGAAGCAACGTCGACCGTCTTTCCGATATAATCCCCGCATTGGCAGAGAAAGACTCCCACCTTCGGTGCCTCTCCGGATATATCCCTCTCTGGAGGATAGCTTTTTTGAGGAACCTGACCGAATCTGGCTTTTGCCAAGATTCCCAAGGTGTCTGCGGCCGCCCCACTGGCCTGCATTGCAGACTCGGTCATGTCGTTGGGGCCACCAAAAGTCCCGCAAACAAGGAAGCCCTGTCTCGAGGTCTCCAGCGGAGAAAATGGCGATGCCCAGCAGAAGCCATACGGGTTGAGCTCGATGCCGAATTCCCGGCTCAATTTCTTAGCGGTGACCGCACATTCGAGGCCGATGGATAGGGCTACCATATCGAACTGAGCGGTCGACACCCCGCCCGTTTCGCTGGTATAGGTGACCACAAGGCCTTTTCCATCTCCTGCTGCTTCGATTTTGGAAACGCCGCTGCGAATATATTTTACGCCGTACTGCTCCTTTGCCCGGCTGAGATACCGTTCTGAATCCTTGCCGTAAGGCCTTTGATCCATAAAGAAGATGGTGGGCTCGAGATCCTTCACGTACTCCTTGGCGACAATAGCCTCTTTGAGCGTGAAGGAACAGCAAGCTGCAGAGCACCAGGGGTTCCCAATTCTGGGATCTCTGGAGCCCACGCATTGAATAAAGGCGATGCGGCGAGGTATTCTGCCATCGGAGCAAAAGAGGCCTGTCCGTTCATGGATCATCTTTTCAAACTCAACGGCTGTGACGACATCTTTGTACTTTCCGTAGCCGAACTGAGGCAAGGGGGTCGGGTCAAAGAGCTTAAATCCGATGGCCATAATCACGCCTGCCACGTCCAGTTTAATCTCCTCCGGATCGGACTTGACGGACACAGCGTAAAGAGGAAGCTTGTCGCAGATGGGGCAGCCTCGCTCGTTCGTTTCGGGAAAACGCTGGACCGTTGCAGTAAAGTGACCCGGTTCTCCTTCTACCTTCACGACCTCCCCATGGCGAAACAGCGTGATCTGGGGGTGAGTGATGACCTGGAAGGCCTTCTCGCTCACCTGGCACAGCATGCACCTGTTGCACTCCTCGACCCCTTTGCAACAGTTGTTTGCTGCCGCACCCATCAAATTGCCCTTTCTCTCTACGAGATTCACATGGTACCCTGATTCGGCCAGATCGAGTGAGGCCTGAATTCCGGCAACCCCGGCGCCTATGACCAGTACGGAACCTATCTTTTCATTCATGGCTCCCATTCCCCTTCAACCGTAAAGACATGAAAAGCCCAAATGTCAAAACTCAAATGCCAAAAGAATGTCAAAATGAATCAACGTCAACCCTTTTTCTCTTATTAAATTTTGTCATTTGAGCTTTGGATATTATTTGAACCTTGAGCTTTGACATTTGATATTGCCATTCAGCTAATTCGGATTCTGACGCTCTTCTTCTAACAATGGTCTATGCCAATTCTTTGGCAACTTTATGCAATAATTCCCGTGGGTTAAGGGTAAAAGACTTTCCCTTCTTGGCCACAATCGACTTCATCAGGCGATGTCTCACCCTTTGAGAGAATCGATCCAGTTCCTTTGCCTTTTGAAGAAAAGATGAATCAACATATCCATCCTTTACTGCCATATCCCTCAGCACCCGCATAATATCGGTAAATTTCACATTTTGTGGGCAGTGTCCGCTACAAGTGAAGCATTGGGTACAGTACCAGATAAAATCAGAGGAAAGCACCCGTTCCTTCATGCCCATCAGGACCATCCGAACAATCTTCCTCGGATCGAAGTCTTCGGATACCTCACTCACAGGGCACCCTGCGGTACAAACTCCGCAGGCATAGCAGACCTTCAGTTTTTCTCCTCCGGGGTGACTCGCCACTTCATGCTTAAACTTGGGGTCTAACTCTGATGACCGTATCGCATTTTTCGTTCCCTTTGCCTTTTTTTCAACTTTGGCCAATCTTCCCACCTCCTCCATCTACAAGGATATCGGTCGCTTAGACGGAACGAACCTCTTTCTAAAAGTTTTTCGGTTATTTTGATTGATGATTGTAAAAAATTCGGAAAGGAATCGTTGTCTCCTTCCTAAAATAGCCCTCCTCTTTTGTCAAGTGAAAAATGACCGACCCTTTCCGCGAATCTTCAGGAGGCTTAAGGAGGATTAGATTATGATTGACAACAACTCATGGTCCCTTATATTCTAACTTCTAATCACTCCTTGCGCAAGGGTTCTACGGATGCGATTCGGTTTCCATATTTCTATCGCCGGAGGGTTTTCAAAGGTAGTTGAGAGAGCCCATGTCAGGAACTGCGAAACCATCCAATTCTTCTCCCGAAACCCGAGGGGATGGAAATATTCCCCTCTGAATAAAAAGGAGGTGAAATCATTCAGGTCATCTCTTCAACCTCCTGTCCTCTTCCCCATCTTTCTCCACATGCCCTACCTACCCAATATTGCGTCCTCAAAATCAACATTCTACAAGCGGTCAATCCATTCGATTGCCACAGACCTTAAAAGGGCAGAGCAATTGGGAGCCCAATATCTGATCATCCATATCGGCCACCGGATGGAATCCTCGGAGGATCAGGCCATTGAGGCTGTCTCACAAGGGATTGATCAGGCCTTTGAAAAGGTGAGAAATGCTATCATTCTCCTCGTGGAGAACACAGCAGGACAAGGGACGGAGGTTGGCTATACCTTTGATCAGATCAAAAAAATCATCGAGGGAGTTCATGACCATCAAAGAATGGGGGTCTGCCTCGACACCGCCCACACTTTCGAAGCAGGGTATGATCTCTCTGATAAGAATGAAATTGATAGGACCCTGGAAAAATTCGATCAAACAATTGGCCTGAGACGACTCCATCTCCTCCATCTCAATGATTCAAAGACTCCCTTAGGGTCGAGAAAAGATCGGCATTGGCACATTGGTGAGGGGCATATCGGGCTTGAGGGATTCAGACATCTGGTCAACCATCCGTCATTAAGGCACCTCCCCGGAATTATGGAGACCCCGAGGAAGGATACCGTTGAAGACCTGAAAAATATGAAGGTGATAAGGAGCCTTGTTGTCTAACGCTTCTCTCGTCCTTTCCTGCTCACCCCAGGCGCGCGTCCGGAAGGACAAAAAAACTTAGGAGGCGATCAATGAATCCCCAAAATGTGAAACGGGTCGCTGTGATCGGGGCTGGAGTGATGGGTCATTCCATCGCCCAGGTCTTCGCCCAAGCCGGCATTCTGGTAAATTTGGTTGATTTAAAGAAGGACCTTCTGGCCCATGCGCTGAAGTTGGTAGAGTCGAATCTGCAGACCCTGGCCGATTGCGGACGGGTGAATCCCCAGGCGATTCCGGCAATTCTGGACCGCATCCGTCCCACGACAGACCTGGCGGACGGCGTCAAGAGAGTTGATTTCGTTCTGGAAGCAGTGGTCGAAATCCCTGAGGTCAAGAAAAGAGTTTTTGCCCAATTGGAAGCCGCGTGCCCTGAAGACATGGTCTTGGCCAGTAACACCTCGGGTCTGGAGATCTTCAAAATCATAGAGGTCAAAAACCCTTCCCGTGTTGTGGTCACCCACTGGTTTGCTCCCCCCCATATCATTCCTCTCGTGGAGGTGGTTCCCGGGCCGTCGACAGCTCCCGGTGTTCTCCAATTTGCCGCAGAATTGATGGAGAGGATCGGTAAAAAACCCTTGGTGATGAAACAATTCATTCAGCGCTTCATTGTCAACCGGATTCAGAATGCCATTGTCCGTACCGCCTTGGAGATGGTTACGAACGGCTGGGCAACTCCTGAGCAGATCGATTTAGCTGTGAAGACCAGTCTCGGAATACGCCTGCCTATCGTGGGCGTCGTACAGAGCCTGGATTTTACCGGACTCAATTTGATCCATGATATGACGAAGGGTACGGAAGCGGAGAATCCTCTGATCGAAGAAAAGGTGAGACAGGGACATCTGGGCGCCAGTACCTCTAAAGGCATTTATGACTATGGCGGACGAAGTGAAGAAGAGATTCTTAGAAAAAGGGATCTTCTTTATCTGAAGATGCTCGACTTTCTCGAAGGCCTGCAGGCATTCAAGCCGGTTTGATTCTGAAGGATGAGCTCAACGCACGCACAAGCGGGGTATTCCTTCCTTATGACAGAAGGAAGGTCCGAAGAATGATCGTTTGCCATGATTCCTACTGCTTAGCCTTGTAGGAATAGGGTCTTGATAATAACTCCTGGTAAGGTTAGAAGGTATAAACGTTCTCAAATGGGAAAATACTTCGCTCCCCCAAAGGTTTGTTCGATTTAAACCGTTCTTCATTTTCATGATTTTTGCCAGGAGGATACGGACATGGCATCGAGGTTTATCAGTGAAAGGAATTTGAAGTTTTTGCTTTATGAGGTTTTTGATGTGGCGTCGCTGACCCAATACGACTACTACAAAGAGTACGATGGCAAAATGCTCAATATGGTCTTAAAGGCAGCGATGGAACTGGCCACCGGACTTTTTTGGCCTGTCTGCCAGGAAATGGACAAGAATCCGCCGGAACTGGTGGGTGATCAGATTAAGGTTCACTCCTCGGTGAGAAAGCTTCTAGAGGAATGCGGCACAGGGGGCTGGATCGGCGACGACATCCCTTTCGAGTGGGGAGGGCAGCAGCTTCCTCAAATGATCACCATGGCGTCCAGATTCATTTTTTGCGCGGCGAATTATTCCGCTGCGGCCTATAGCGGGTTGACGACAGGGGCCGCCCGTCTCATTTTGAACTTTGGAACAGAGAACCTAAAGAAAACCTATCTTCCCAGCATGCTTTCAGGAAAGTGGCAGGGAACCATGGCCTTAACCGAACCGGAGGCAGGAAGTTCGCTCGCAGACATTGCAACGGTGGCTGAACCCACGGATCACGGCTATTATAAAATCAAAGGGCAAAAGATATTTATATCGGCTGGAGACCACGATGGCGTCGAAAATATCATCCATCTCATGTTGGCAAAGATCATAGGGGCCCCTGCCGGGGTAAAAGGCATTTCACTTTTCGTCGTACCCAAAAAGCGGATGGACGAAAAAGGCAAATTGGTTTCAAATGATGTGGCCACCTCCGGTGTTTTTCACAAGTTAGGTTATCGAGGGTGTCCCATCGCCCAGCTCAGTATGGGAGACAGCGACGACTGTCGCGGCTACCTGGTGGGTGAACCCCATCAGGGACTTCTTCTCATGTTTCAGATGATGAACGAGGCGCGAATCGGAGTCGGCGCAGGGGCTGCGGCCATTGCTTCGGCCGCCTATTATGCGGCCTTAGAATATACCAAAACGCGACTTCAGGGCAGAAAATTGTCAACCAAGGATCCCACCCTGCCTCAAATTCCTCTCATCGAACACCCGGATGTGAAGCGCATGCTGCTCTTTCAACGTTCGGTGATAGAAGGTGCTCTCTCTTTATTGATGCAAACCGCGAAATACGCGGATCTTGCCATCATTCTCACCGGAGAAGAAAAGGAAAAGAACGAGCTTTTGTTAGATCTCCTGACTCCGGTTGCCAAAAGTTATCCATCAGAAATGGGTATCCTCTCGATCAGCCAGGGGGTACAATGTCTGGGCGGGTCGGGTTACTGCGACGACTACCCTTTAGAACAATTTTACCGGGACGCACGGATTCATCCGATCCATGAGGGCACCACTGGGATACATGGACTAACCCTTCTGGGTCGAAATGTCATGATGAAGGGCGGCAAGGCCTACAAACTCTATCTGGAGGAAGTACAAAAAACAATTCATGAAGCGGAAAGAATTGTGGAACTCGAACCCTATGCGGAGAAGCTCGGTCAGTCGCTTGCATTGCTTCAACGGGTCACCGCCTATCTGATGGATGTGCAGAAAAAGAAGACCCCTGAGCTTTTCTTAGCTGACGCCACGCTCTACCTGGAATTCTTTGGAATCATCTCTGTTGCGTGGCAATGGCTTCTCCAGGCCACCGCGGTAGTGAAGGCCCTGAGAAATGGCCCGGCCGGGGCAGACCCCGATTTTTATAACGGTAAATTTTTTGCCTTCCGTTTTTTCTTTGAGTATGAGCTTCCAAAGATTCATGGTCTGGTACCCCGCTTGATGCATAACGATGGATTGACAGTTGAAATGGCGCCCGATCTGTTTTCCGACTGACGGGTTACGCTGAGTTAGGATCCATTCTTTTATTCGCGCTTTCTGTTGAAGTCTTGGCCGCCGGTCGGAGATGAGAAGAAGGATCCGTATTCACCTCGTTAATGGCGACGAGGGTGGCCTGAGGATTTTTTCCTGAGACACATGAGAGTAATCTCGTCGCCCCTTCGATCAGCTTGCCTTCTGTTCAGCAGTGCCCCCTTTTCTCATCGCTTCAATATTTGTATATAGCAGTGCCCCCTCCTTAATGAATCTATCTTAAATGATGATTACCATACGCGATTCTTGCGCCCCACGGCGAATTGACCAGAAAACCGGAGGCGTTGACTTTTCAGAATTCGAGAACGGCGTCCGATCGGGTTCGCGCCTAATTACTACGCAGGACAAAATTGCAAGAAAATTAACAAAAAACGTCCCTATTTGCAGTTAAACTCATAGTTGTACTCCGGCTATTTCTACATACCTCTATAAATACAAAGACTTGTCTAAGAAATGGCTTGGGAAAGGATGGCACAGAAAATGCAACGGCTTTAATCCCGTTAAATCCGTTAGACGCCATATTTATGGAACACACCTGCATTTCACAGTAACAATCTCATACTTTAGGAGGAAAAGACATGAACTATGCGAAGACCGCTCTGTTTGCTCTGATTATGCTCGCAGTGGGGGCTTGCTCGCCTAAGATCTACGGTACGGTCCAACTTGTAGATGCACAACTGCAGCCCATTTTGCCTTCCAAGGAAAACCCACAGGGGACCGTAGTGAACATGATCAATACGACCACGACCCTGGAGAAGGCGTCCCAGGCCGTTACAACGGATCCCGAGGGTAAGTTCAAATCTGCTAAAGACTATATCATCCCGGGGCTGTATAAAGTGGAGGCGAACAGGATCGGCTACATGACGGATACTCAGACGGTCAAGGTTAGCAAGTTCGGGGGAAAGAAAGTGGAGTTTAAGCTCAAGAAAATTCCTGAGGGTAAGCGCAAGAGCATTGAAGGGTCTAAGTCGGACGAAGACAAGATCGTTAACCCGGGCGAGGTCAACATCCAGCCGCCCACGATGTGATGAGGTCGTAAGATCCCGGCCTCACTGCGGAGTCAGAGGTACGGTAGATGGTGACCTTCACGGATGGGTCGCTCTTTGTTTTTCAACAAGTAGTTCTTTCAGGAGGTCTCATATGATGAAGCGCGCTATAAGGTTCGGTCTCATAATGATGTTTGCAGCCTTTCTATTCTTCGCCTGTTCAGGTGAGAAGCTGGAACTCAACGTGAAAGCCCGCATGGACGGTCAGCCAGCCTCACAGGCTAAGGTTATCGTGGACAACGAGGTGCAGGGTGTCACCGGTGCGGATGGCCTCTTTTCAAAGATCCTGAGAAGGAAACCGGGGGTCGACGTAGAGATCATCGTCTCCAAGGAGATGCCAGGATACCGGATCAATCCCTGGAAGAGTACCTTCGTCATGAAGCTGCCCAAGTCCGGCACGGTTGATACGTACGCATTCGATGCCGACCTTGTGGCAACGAAGTTCATCACGATCACGGCTACCGAAAGGGGTGCGCCGGTCGCGGACGCCGTAGTGAAGGCCGCGGGAAAAGAGATGGGTAAGACGGACGCCCAGGGAGTGTTCGAGTACGATTTTAAGGACTTGCCCAAGTCCGGCGTGGACCTTACGGTGACTAAGCCCGGCTATGCAACCTGGCGCAAGAGCGGCCGGGTAGAGCCCGGGCAGAAGCTTGAAGCCACACTCAGTAAGCGCGCGATGGTCACGATCAGCACACTCATGGAAGAGTACGGTCAGTCGAGCGGCATCCCGGGCATCGCCGTGAACATCAACAATAAGGAAGTGGGCAAGACCGATACCAAGGGTGTCTTTATCTACAATTATGACGGCGAGCCGGGCAAGAAGGTGCCACTTATGCTCTCGGCCACCGGTTATATCCCAGAGACCTGGAAGACCTCAATCGTCCTGCAGGGGGAGGTATACCTCCAGCGCTATTTCTACCCTACTATCCCCAGACCGATTCGTACCGGGATCTACCGGTTTGTGAGCAATACACCGAACGTGGACTTGAAAGAGGTACTCAGCCAGGCCGAGGCATCGGTGGCGGCGCAGCTCTTCAAATACTCCTGCTTCCGCGAGGTGCCGTCCGAAACGCTCCGGGCGGATATGAAGGCGGCGAAATTAAGTATTGAAAAGATCACCGCAAACGGGTGGCGCGAGACGCCCCTCAAAAAGACTGCCGACATGATCATTCTGGGCAGCGTTGCCAAGGATGAGAAGGGGCTTTTGATCGAGACGAAGTTTTATACCTCGGGGGGTAAGCTTATCCTGAGCCAGATCACGCGGGCCAAGGGCGCCAGCGACATCAGCGGTGCGGCAAAGGAGATTGCGAATGCCGTGCTTGAACACTTCCCCTTTGAGGGCACGGTGGTCTCCTCCGAAGGCGAACGATACCGGATCAACCTTGGCAAATCTGGATATCGCATCGCCAAAGGGACAGATTTCCTGCTCATGGCCCCCCGTCTCGGCGAGTCGGGTAAGGTGTCGGGGTACCGCGAGACGGGCAGGCTCAGGGTCAAGAAGACTGAAGAGAGCGGCTCGTGGACCGAGGTCGAGGAACTAAAGAAAAACGAAAAGATCACGGTCGGCGACCGCGTGGTTCGCCGCATTTACCGCGAAGGCGAAGAGGAGGCCAGCCGTAACTATCTTATCATCCTCGCAAAAGGCGGCCTCGCTCCCGATGCATCGCCGCTTGGGGCTGTTAACATTTACATGAACGATGAGTGGCTGGGATCGACCGGGCCCGATGGCAGGGCCGAGGTTCCCGTACGCGTCAACAGGAGCTTTACTCTCATGCTCTACCGGCATGGCTACCAGCAGGTGACGGAGAAGGTCAAGGTTGAAAAGAACAGAGAAACGAGGGAGTTTGTTCTCGCCGTGAACAACGCGGTCTTTAAGATCGACTCCGAGCCATCCTCGGCCGATGTGTTCTTGGATGGCGACAAGATCGGACGGACGCCAATCCTTGACGGGAAGCCGGTGACCCTCGGGTTCCATACGGTTAAGGTTTCCGTCGGCGGCGACTTCCGCGACTGGGAAGAGGTAGTGGAATTCTCCAAGAAAGAGGAGAACCGCACCGGCGACCGGAAGATCTTCCTGCCCAAGGACTTCCTAAAGATCGGTCAGCAGGCTGAGCAGAAGGGGGATGTCGACGGAGCGATCCAGGCATACAGGAGCGCCGAAAAGGGACACCCGGACTATTCCGAGGCGCACCACCGACTGGCGCGGATCTACCTCGACGAGAAGGGCGACTATGACAGTGCCATCAAGGAATTCGAGAACGTCCTCTCGCTGCCCGAGAACCAGCAGCTTGTATACAAGCAGTTTTCAGTGGCCTTCATGAACCTGGGGCACGCCTATTATGAGAAAGGCAATGCGCTCGTACAAAAAGATAAGGATGCGGCTGCACAGAATTTCGCGAAAGCAGTCCAGAACTTGCAGGTCGCGAAGCAGAACACGCGGTTCTTCCCAAACGTGCACTACGACGAGGCCGTGCACGATACCTACTACTATACGGCACTCTCATACCAGAAACTCTATCTGATCACACGGAAGAACAACATTCTGAATAGTGCTAACTTCGCGTGGCGAGAGTACTTCGATTTCTTCCCCAAAAAGTTCGAGGGAGACAAAACCTTTGAGCAGAACAGGGAATCGGCGCAGAAATACTGGGATCAGATCAAGAACCTCTGAGGCTTCAGGAGGATGGCTGGGTGAGGGTTGGCAAGGGTTACATTGTTCAGGCATGGGCTGTCCTGTTTCTTTCGTTCTTTGCGCCCGCAGGGGCTGCTGGTCCGGCATCCGACGGAACGGTCGCGGATAAGAAGCCTGAACAGGTTGAGCCCCTGTTTGTTAGACCTCTTGTCAAGATCGAATCCGGCCGGAATGACTCGAATCCTGTCTGGTCTCCGCGCGGCACGTTCATTGCGTTCGAGCGGAGCGTCGGGGATAAGAAGGAGATCCACATCACGCTTCGTGACGGCACGCTGATCCAGACCGTTTATTTCATGCTTTCCGATAACGGGAAAGAAACGAATTTCTTTTTTCCCGGCGTGTCCGAGGAGACGAGCTACAACGCGGGGATCACGTGGTCGCCCGACGAATACCGGTTTGTATACATGAGCAACGGCGGGGAAGGCAACTATGACATTTACTTGCAAGACCTCGCCGTCGGCGATTCTCTCCGGCTGACAGACCACAAGGAAAAGGATGGACAGGCCCACTGGTCTCCGGTTGCCGACCACCTCGTCTTCGTATCCGGTCGCACCGGCAACGGCGACATCTATCTCCTGGACCTCAGGACCCGCCTGCTGAGGCGGTTGACGCAGGGGGGCAAGTCTTATCTCTATCCTCAATGGTCTCCCGACGGCAAGCGGCTCGTGATGATGCACGGCAGCAACGAGAACCATCACATCACCTTGATCAACGATGTGACGAAGCCCATGGAGTCTTTAAAAATACTTACGACGTGGCCCTATGATAACGTGCGGCCGATCTGGTCTCCGGATGGAGAAAAAATCGCCTTTTACTCCAACTACAACCTGGCCAATGATCCAATGATATGGTCGATCGTTGTGATCGCGGCAGACGGGTCAGACCCCACTGATGGAGAAGGGCTTGCGGCGAAGGTTGTGGCGATGGACGTCATCCCGGACGTCGAGGTGGGCCCTGCGTGGATGCCGGACAGCAGCCGGATCGTCTTTGTGAAGAATGACCGGCATGAATATAATCCGATCTATGTGGCAGATCTCAAAGAGAAGACGACCATGCCCGTCAAAACAGACACCAAGATGAACCATGATGTGGCGTGCTCTGTGGACGGAGGGATCGCGTTCCGCGCTCAGGTTGACCAGTGGGACCAGATCCATATTATGAAACTGAAGAATTGACGAATTCGAATACATTTTTTTCAATTACAACGTTGCACGGCCTGATCCCCGATCACGCCGATCAGACTCAAAAATGAGATGCCTCGGCTTATTCCTTTCATCGATCATTCTGATTACCGTGGCGCAGGCCTTCGCTGCTGACGACGTGGTGACGCGCGCGATGAAATTGTGTGAAAAGCGGCATTACGTTGAGGGAGCGAGTGTACTCCGCGAGGACAGTGTCTCCGTTGAGCAAGGTAGGAAGGGTGCCGCGAACCTTGCCCTCGGCATGATCTATTTGAAGAACGCTGTGCTCCATCGCGAGCTTTACCAGGCGGCGGTCGCGACGTCGCATGACTACCTGAAGAAGCTCTCCGCAGCACAGGGCAAGGACCGGAGTCGGTTCGTGGACCTCTACTTCGGTCAAGCGTTGGTCGAGTCGGGCAAATCGGGTGACGCACCGATCTATCTGAAAAGATTTTCAGAGGGTAACGGGGTAGAGCCGCGGTACCGGGCGATCGCTAAGATCAGCCTCGGACTGGGCTATTGCCAGAACAACGAAGCCTCAAAAGGAACGCGCCTCTGGGAGGGGACCGATGTCTCCGACCCCGAAGTGAAGGCCGAGCTTGCCGCCGCGTTCAGCAAGGCCGGACTCGTGGGTAAGAACCCATTTGTTATGGCAGAAGGAACTCTCTCAGAGATGAAAAGGTCCAGCAAACCGCTTTCAATGCGGATGGTGAAAAACCTTGTTGCCATCTATGCCCGGGGGCCCGGGCTCACCGAGAAGGGCCTGGATCTGCTCAAGCGTTCTGATCTGAAGACGTTCTCTTACCGGGAGACCCTGGGAAAGTCCAAGGTCATTCATTTCTATGACCTTTCGCTGCTCAATGACATGGCGACCCTCTATGGTCAGGCGAGCTTGGCATACCTGGAGAAGGCCATGGCCGACCCGAAGGTGAAGGACGTAGCAGACTTCTATCTCGCTCAAGCGTGCGCGCTGTTCGGTTCGATCGAAGAGTCTTCGAAGATCGTAGCCTCATTCATCGCCACCGCAGAGATGCCGCAGCAATACAAGGACCGCATCAGGGTATGGCAAGGCGCCAACCTGCATGTGAAAAACCGCCATATCGATGCGGCGGCCGTTTGGGATGAGATCGTGCAGAAGAAACCGGAGGACCCCGACCTAATCGCGGAGATCCTCTGTGCATGTAGCAGGATAAAAATGGAATATCCAAAGGCGCTCCACAAAGCCGTTGGCATGGTCGAGGCCGGAGAGGGCAAGAGGTTTTCCGTGCTGAACGCCGCTATCGGCAAGTACTATCTCGGCAGATCCGATTATGCAAAAGCCATCTCGTACCTTGAGGCTGGACGCGACAAGGGCAATAAGAACAAGATCGAATCGAACGACCCCATCCTGCTCGTAAATCTCGCTCAGGCGTACTATCGAACGAAGAAATTTTCCGAGGCCCTCGAGATCTATTTCGAGATGAGCAAGCAGTTCCCCGAGGTACGCCAAATCCAGGAGGCCATACAGGGCGTTTACGCCATGGAGCACAAGAGTGCAGGGGACGTAAAGATCAACTAATGAGAGAAAATGCGGAATTCGGAATATGGAAGGAACCAAGCCAGACTCCTGATTCTTATTTTTTCTGCGTACGGCATTCCGAATTCCAAATTTCGATGAGGAGGTCATTATGAAACGGATACTGGTGGTTTTACTTCTTATTGTTGCGACAATCGTAGCTGCATCGATAACTGCCGCGGCAGGCCGAAAAAAGGACAACAAGCCGGATGGAGGCAGTCTGAGCTACGGCGAGTACGGCAGGCCGGCGACTCTCGACCCTATCACAAGCAATGAGATGATCTCGCTGAGGATTACGGAGCTTATCTTCAACGGCCTGGTCGGGATCAACGAGAAGCAAGAGATCGTCCCCGAGCTTGCAGAAAGATGGGATTGCTCCGCCGACGGCCGCACCTATACCTTTTTTCTCCGGAAGGATGTCACGTGGCATCCGCGAGAAGGCGAGGAGCCCAAGCCCTTCACGGCCGAAGACGTGGTTTTCACCTATAAAATCATGATGCATCCCAAGACCATTACCCCGCTCAAGGTGCGGTACGAGTTCATCTCGGCGGTCGAAAAGCTTGATGATTACGCCGTCAAGTTCACGCTGAAGCGGCCGATCCTGAACGCTCTGGCAAAGTTCAGTTTCAAGGTGATCCCGAAGCACGGACCGAGAAACCCGCTTTACCTCAGCCGGGACGACCCTTTTGTACAGAACCCCATCGGCACCGGCCCTTATATATTGAAGAATATCACTGCCGAGCGCGAGATCATCCTCAATGCAAACGATAACTACTTCAAGGGCAGACCGCACATCGACAAGCTCATCGCCAAGCCATTTGCAGACCAGAACATCATGACGCAGGGGCTTATGTTCAATGCGATCGATATGATCGTGCTCGTGAACCCGCGCGACCTCCCCGAGATCCAGGGCGACAAGCGCTTCATCCTCCAGCCGTACAACGCGCTTTCATATTCCTTCTTTGGGTACAACGTACGGAACCCGCTCCTCGCGGACAAGCGCGTGCGCAAAGCTTTTACCCATGCCGTGAACCGGCAGGAGATGCTCGATTCGTTCTTCAACGGCCAGGGCACGATCATTTCCGGGCCCTTTGCGCCCGGCAGCTGGGCTTATAACCTCGACGTGCAGCCACTCTCCTTCGATCCTGAAAAGGCAAGGGCCCTTCTGCAGGAAGCAGGTTTCAGTCGCGGCGTTGACGGCTTCATGCAGAAGGACGGCAAGCGGCTCGCTTTTTCCCTCAAGGTCCCGATTGAGAAGGAGAGTGAGGCCGTGAAGCGCGTGGTGCTTGCGTTCAAGAACTACCTCAAGAATATCGGTGCGGACATCAACGTCGAATTCAAAGAGTGGCAGTCCTGGAAGGAAGATGTTTTCTTCGAGCATGACTTCGACATCATTTTCGCGATCTGGGTCTTTGACGATTCCGCGGATATCTCATCCCTCTTCCACTCGGGTGAGATCGGTGCGTGGAAGAACAATTTCGGCGGATACTCCAATCCGGAGGTGGATGGTCTGATCAATGAGAGCAAACTCACGCTCGATCACGAGAAGCGGCGGACGATCAACCGGAAGCTCCATGTGATCCTGGCAGAAGAGAATCCCTATACCTTCCTTTGGACGCTCACCAACTATGCAGCATACCACAAGAAGGTGAGGCGAGTCGCCATCCATCCTTACAAGTTCTTCTCGTATGCGGATGATTGGTTCATGGAGGAGAAGGACCAGAAATAAGTTCAAAGCGATTGTCTGTCAATGAAGTTTTCAGCGATTCGGCCCATTGCCCTGGTGCTTTCGAGGGAGCTGGTTATCACGGTGCTCCTGCTCCTGGGCGTAAGCTTCGTGGTTTTCATTATCCTCTTCGCATCGCCGGGAGACCCCTTCAGCGTGCTCCTTGAGGGACAACTGTCCACCGCGGAGGCTAAAGCAGGCCTGCGCGACGCCATGGGCGTGCCCCGATCGTGGTATGTCCAGTACCTGGCATGGCTCGCAGGCATGCTGTCGGGTAACTTCGGCACTTCGATCCGGATGGGTCTACCGGTCCTCCCCGAAGTGCTGCGCGTTGGGTTTAGCACCCTCATCCTGACCATCGGGTCGCTCATTATTACTCTTCTGATCGCAGTACCCATCGCACTCTATTCCGCCCTCCGCGGGACAAACAAGATATCGTGGCCCCTGACCATGTCTTCCTACGTTATCTCTGCCTTACCGGTCTTCTGGCTCGGGTACATCGTCATCTATTTCTTCACGCACAAACTCGGCCTTTTCCCCATTGCCTTCGGGTTCTCGAGTGCAGGACAGAAATATCGCTGGCTTTATCAACTCCTGCCGATCTTCGTACTGGGTGTGGGGAACGGAACGATCAGCGAGGTGATCCGCTATCTTCGCCAGGAGATGGGCAGGGTGATGGCAGAGGACTACATCCGCACGGCTCGGGCCAAGGGCGCCTCGGTCTGGAAACATGCGTTCAAGGAAGGTTTGCTCATACCCGTGACCGAGATCATCGCTTCCAAGATACCGTTCATCCTCGGCGGCGCCGTGATCGTTGAGCAGGTGTTCAATTGGCCCGGCATGGGCAGGATGGCGTGGCAGGCGGCGCAGGACCGAGATTATCCTGTGATCATGGGCATCGCAATCCTCGCCGCTGTCTTTGTGCGCATGGGGAGCCTGTTCCAGAGAGTGGTCTATGTAGCGGTGAACCCGAGGGCTTCCAAAGAATAACCTTATGAAAAAGTATTACCAAATATCCGGCCAGATCAGCGAGTTCTCTGACCTGCCGTTCTGGAAAAAGGCGGACGTTGTCGACCTGGTTTACGTTGGCTATGGATTGCTAATCGTCGCATTAGTCGTTGTTTCCTACATCCTCGGATCCGTCAATCTGTTGCCTCGTGATCCACAGGATATCGACCTCCAGCTCATAATGGCCCCGCCGGGGACCGCGGGGCGCCTGCTCGGCACTGACTTCATGGGCCGGGACATCCTCTCGCGACTGATCGTAGGCATCCAGGCCTACTTTCTGCCAGGCCTGCTGGCAATCCTCATCGCCCTCTGCTTCGGCACCGGATTCGGCGTGCTTGTCGGCTACCGAGGTGAAAAGTTCGATACAGGCATTACCTACTTCACGAACCTTGTTGATTCCTTCCCACGCCTCGTCCTCATCCTGCTCGTGATTGCAGCCTTCAAGCCCGATATCTACTACATCATGCTCGTCGTCGGTTTTACGAATGTCCCGGTCGTTGCGTCGCTCGTCAAGGGCAAAATCCAGTTTCTCAAACAGAAGAATTTCATCGAGGCTGACATCGCCCTGGGTTTGCCTACGAGGATTATTATTTTTAGGCATATCCTGTGGCACCACTGCAGGTCGCTCCTGATCATTCAGGCAACGCTTGGCATGGCAGAGGCCATCCTGATAGAGACGTCGCTTAGCTATCTCGGGTTCGGTGTGCAGGAGCCTACACCATCCTGGGGCAACATGGTCCAGTCAGGCGCCAACTACTTCATGCAGGGAAAGTTCTGGCCTTCCACCGCGCCGGCTCTTGCGATCCTGTTCACGATCCTCGCGTTCCACCTGCTCGGTGATGGGCTGAATAATATCCTTGAGGACAAGAGGAGCACATGACGACAGCGCCGATCCTGAAGATAGAGGACCTCCGGACCTATTTCTACTCTCGCAGCAAACAAGCCTTCATCCGCTCCGTAGATGGAGTCAGTCTCGAGATCGCGAAAGGGGAGACGCTTGGCGTTGTCGGCGAGAGCGGCAGCGGCAAGAGCGTCACTGCTCTGTCGATCCTGGGGCTCATCAGCGTGGGGCCGGGTGTGATCAGCGGGAAGATCGGGTTCCACTCCGACCGGATCCAGAAGGACCTACTCCAGGACTTGGGAGACTTCGTCAAGCTCACGACGAGGGCGGGAAAGGTCATGGAGGTGACCAAGGATGTTGTTGGGTGGGAGCGGAACACGGAGCGTGTCATGAGCAAGGTGCGGGGCAAGGAGATCGCTATGACCTTCCAGAACCCCAAGTCCTCGCTCAACCCCTTCACCTCCGTCGGAAAGCAGATCACCGAGGCAATCCGACTCCACACTGCCATGAAAATTGAGCGGGAGGCAAAGGAGCGCGCCCTCACGTGGCTCGACCGGGTGAAGATCGACTCGCCGCGCCTCAGGTTCGACAATTATCCCTACGGCCTCTCGGGCGGTATGTGCCAGCGGGCCATGATCGCGGTGGCGCTGGCATCCGAGCCATCGCTCCTGATTGCGGACGAGCCGACCACAGGCCTCGACGCCACAATCCAGTCAAAAATCGTGGACCTGCTTGTGGAGCTCAAGTCCGAGCTTGGCATCACAACCATGCTGATCAGCCACGACATCAGCATCATCTCGCGACTCTCCGAGAGCGTTGCCGTCATGTACGGCGGCACCGTGTTCGAATACGGACCGGCAAAGCACATCCTGTCAGCAGGGTTCGAGTCAAAACATCCTTACACATCGGCCCTTCTCGCATCTATTCCGAGCGCACAGAATATCAGGGAGAAGGGATATCTCCCGGCCATCGAGGGAGATGTCCTCGACACCATCAATATCCCCGAGGGGTGCCGGTTCTACAGCCGATGCAACCAGGTGACGGAGAAAATTCGTGAGAAGTGTGCGCGTCAGGAGCCTGATCTCCGACAGATAGAATCAGGACACAAGGTAAGGTGCTGGTTGTATTTTGATTAAAGGCTCTTATGCCAAAGACGATCCTCGAAGTCATAGACCTTAAAAAACATTTTATCGACCGGCGGGGACTCTTTTCCTTCTTCAAGCAACAGCGGCAGTCCATCCCCGCGGTGGACGGCGTGAGTTTCAACCTCAAGGAGAACGAAACGTTGGGGCTCGTGGGCGAATCCGGCTGCGGCAAGACAACCATCGGCAGGACGATTCTGAGGCTCGAAAAACCGTCATCCGGCAAAATCATCTTTGACGGAAAGGATATCACCAGCATCCCGACCGATGAGCTCCGACAGTTTCGAAGCCAGATGCAGATGATTTTTCAGGATTTGGATGCGGCGCTCAATCCAAAGATGGACGTCCGCGATATTCTCTCCGAAGCAATCACTGTGCATCATCGGATGAGCGATACCGAGGTGGACAACCGGATCGGCGATCTGCTTGAACAGGTGAAACTCAAAAAGAGCAAGCTTTCCAGCTTCCCGCACGAGCTCTCGGGCGGTGAAAAGCGGCGAGTCAGTCTCGCGCGGGTACTCTCTGTCGGCGCAAAGTTCATTGTTGCCGACGAACCCACAAGTGCACTCGACGTGTCCATCCAGGCACAGGTCGTGAACCTGCTTCGGCAACTTCAGAAACAGCTCGGGCTCTCTTATCTCTTCATCTCTCACGACCTTCGGGTGGTGGAGCTCATTAGCCACAAGGTGGCGGTGATGTATCTGGGCAAGATTGTAGAGATAGGCCTTTCCGACCGCATCGCGAACAGAGCGAGTCATCCCTACACCCAAATCCTCTGGTCCTCTCTTGTCGAGAAGCAGAGCAAGGAGACCGTGCAGAAGGCCAAAAACGTCCAGGCAGGTCGGTGGGGTGTGTTCGATTTCGAGGGGCCAGCTGCCGGCTGCCGCTTTGCCCCGCGGTGTCCGGTGTATGAGTCTATGGGAAAACCGATGCTCTGCACGGACGCCGCCTCCGAACCGCGGTTGACGGACATCGGCGGCAGCCATCAGGTCGCCTGCCATTTCCCGCTGTAAGAGGCAAAGGCGATCATGATTTGGGTATTGTTTCCGTTCCGTGCGCTCAAGACTTCCCTCCCTTGTTTCTTCTTAAACCTTGTCTTCGGGAGAAGGAATGATTAATTTTAGACTGAAAAATGAGGCTTGCGGCTGTCGGGGAGCAGAAAGAAGGCTGCCACGGAGAAACTTTTGAGACGCAGGGATCATGCTCAAGCCATCACGGCTTGAAAGACGTTTCAGAAAAAGACCGGCTGCGGGCGCGGGCAGCTGTTCAGGATGCGTTCTGTGTACCTAAAGGAGGGTATAACCTATACTGATTTCGTCTCCTTCAGATATCCGTCGAAGACGAAAATTTTCGTTTTTCTAAAGTATCGTCCAAAAAAGGCGGATATCTTTACGTCTCGCTAGATCTGTGGTATTTTAACTTAACGGAGGTTCCAATGACAGGAAGAGTGAAATGGTTCAACGATCGAAAGGGTTTTGGATTTATCGAAGTTGAGGGCCAGAAGGACGTGTTTGTACACCACTCCGCTATTCAAGGGGAGGGCTTCAAATCTCTTAAAGAGGGTGACGAAGTTGAATTTGAAGTGACCCAGGGCCCCAAAGGTCCCCAAGCCACCAACGTAAAAATAATCAGTTAAGAAAAAGCTCTCTCCACGGGCATATTGTGAATGATACTCTGAGGGAAATGATCCCTTGGTAAGGTAACGGAGGGGTCTTCTGAATCCTACAGGTGTGTTCTTGTATAACGCCAAATCGCCGCGAGAGCTTTTGCTGCGGGTTCCGGTGAATCAAAAATGGGTACGGACGGGCCGCAAAGGGAGGCCATATCCTCTACAAACCCGGGGTGCCCGATAACTACACCAACCAGAGGCTTCTCCGGGTGTTGCTCGCGAACCGCCGCGATATCCCCAAACAAATCTCTTACGGTGACCCCGGCGCTCCTGAGATTCCTGATAGCGGCGTAGGGGATGACCATAATCGCAAGTACCATATCAATTTGTGAATCAAACAATAGCATCGGCAATAGTCGATTGAAGTTCTGCGAGGGGCCAAGATCGAGGGGGTTTCTCACATTCATCCAGTCCGGCGCTATATCTCGTGCCTGATTCACTGTGAAGAGAGAAAGGGGAGGCACGGTGAGTCCGCAGGAGACGGCGACGTCCGTGGCTAAAGCTCCCAGGCTTCCGCTTGTCGTGATGATGCCAAGGCGATTGCCCTTGGGCAAAGGTTGGGTGGCGAATACCCGAACCAGATCGATCAGCCCGGAGAGGCTTTCTGCTCGAATCGCGCCGGTCTGAGCGAATACGGCATCATAGATATGATCCTGTCCTGACATGGACCCGGTATGGGAGGCCGTCGCCTCTTTGCCGGTCTGAGTCCTGCCGCTTTTTAATATCACAACGGGCTTGTGCTGAGTCACCTTGGCGAGGGACTTCACTAAACGAGGACCGTTTGCAGCTCCTTCAAGATAGACCATGACCACTCGCGTGGAGCGATCTTCACTGAAATATTCCAGCAACTCCGATTCATCGACGTCCACACGATTGCCCAGCGTGACCGCTTTTGAGACGAATAGATCATACTGGGGAAGATGATCGAGCAGGATATTTCCGAAAACCCCGCTCTGCGCGATGACCGAGACAGATCCCGGAGTAAGGGCCTCTTCAATCAATTCCACTGAGGCAAATTTGTTTTCCGTGTTGATCACGCCCACGCAGTTCGGTCCGATGACCCGCATCCCGTACTGCATGGCAACGGCTTTCACCTTTTGCTGCAGCGCGAGGCCCTTCTCACCCGTTTCAGCAAAACCAGCGGTCTCGATGATGGTATGTTTGACCCCTCGCTCTCCGATCTCTTCCATCACACCGGGAACGGCCTCAGCGGGAACGATCACGATGGCCAGATCAAGAGGTCCAGGGACATCCTGAACTCGTTTGTAAACTTTTTGGCCGTGTAGCTCCCCGCCCACAGGATTGACAAGTTGGAGACGATTTCCCCAGCCGTGATTCTGTAAAAAGGGGGGGATGCCATAACCGAAGCCGAAAGACCTTCGCGCTCCCACAATCACGACGCCTTTCGGCTCAAAAAAATTCCGAAGGTTATCCACTAACATAAGATTCACTCCTTGAAACATTCCTGGTGAGAAATTTCGGCGTTCTATTGTTTATCCCATAAGGAAGGCATGGTCAATAGCTTTGCCGAGGTCGCTTCCTTCTCTCTGCCGATCGAAAAGGCTTAACATGAAAAAGCAAAGCGAGGTTTAAAACAAGCGTTTGACTTATTCAAACAAATGTTTTGAATTTGTATTCAAGGAGGGTAGTTTAGATGGCACTAGATTCTTGATGACGACGAAAGTCAAAGGGAATAGAAAGGACGTGATGTTATGAATATCAAAACAATGCTCATAGGGCTTATGCTCCTATTCGCTTTAGCATTTTCGGGTTGTGTAGGGTACGCCACCTATGGGTATCCCGATTATCCCTATTATTCCGATTACGGGTATTACCCTTATGGCTACTTTTCGCTCCATCATGATTTCGATGATTTTCATCATTTCCATCATGACGGTGGCTTTGGTGGTCGTCACTTTAGCGGTCGTTTTGATGGTGGTCACCACGGTGGTAGTCATGGCGGGAGAGGGCACTCTTGATCGTCTAACTAAAGCAGGGGCTTTCCGCCCCTGCTTTTTTTTCACCTATTTATGCAAAAAGCAGGCTGTAGATGACCAGGAAAAGGATTTGGCAAGCAGTGACGACCCAACCGTTTTTTAACATGGATTTGATGTCTTTCGACTCAGCAAATCCCAGGGAACTGAACATGTTGGCACCCGGGTAGACGAAATTGCTTACTCTTGTCGCGATGATCAATGCCACGGACCAGGCCAGCATGGAAACGCCTAGCTTGTTCAGCAACGGATGAAACATGGAGTGGAGCATTTTGAGTGTTGCCACCGTGCCTCCCGAAATACCGAAAGCCCCAAGGAGGCCCCCCAGGATAACGACGGCTGTCTTTCCGCCGAGATCAACCAAAGGTTTGAGAATAATCGTCAGGGCTTTAAATCCTCCGGCCAGTTCTATAAAATTGATGAAGGGGTCAAGGATTAGGAAGAGAAAAAAAAGCCCAACATTTCCGGCCATCCCCCTGACAATCAGTTTAAGAATATGACCAAACTTCAATCCACTGACCAAACCGGTAATCACGGCAAGTCCAAACATGACGATAATCACATAAGAGGTTTCGGCTTTGGCGATAATCCCGTAAATGACCGCTGCAAGGAAGAGAGCGACAAAGGTGGCGGTCGCTCTCTTGCTCTGGCGGGTTGGGGCAAACCGTTCTACGTCCTCTAAACGTTCATAGGGATTGATTTCTTTCGTTCGCCGTTGGATCCTCTGGAGCATGAGCCAGGTTGCAGTCAATGTGATCAGAGCAATAGGCCCGGCAGCAAATAATATCATCTCCCCATAGCCAATTTTGGTTAACCCGAGAAGGGTAACCACTGGGGGTGTAAAAGGTCCGAGGATCAAAGCCTCCTCTCCAACGGCTTGGAAAATAACAGCTACTGTACTCCGCGACAACCCGACGGAAGCGGCAATGGGCAAGATGATCGGAGCAAGAATCGCATTGCCTCCTGCCATTGTCCCCAGGAGACCAATGACCACCATGCAAGCCAACATGATTCCTAGCATGGCCTTTTTTTCTGTGTCGATCCCGATTCCGAAAATAATCTTATGGACAATGGTGTGACTCACCTTGGTTTCGGTCAGTACCTCTCCCAACCCGCGACCAAGCATGATAGTCAAACCGACCAATGCCAGAAAAGAACCCGTTGCCTTTGCCAAGACCTCGCCGAAAGAGATTAGGCTCTGGTGCGTTAGGATGGCTCCGATCAGGACACAAATCGCTGTGGCCGGAAGGGGGTCCACATCGCAGAAAACGAGGAAGACGTATACCACCAGGGGCAGAAGACCCAGTAAGCCCCACCATACGTTGAATGCGCCTTCTGTTCCCATCGGGTCATCCTCCTTCCCGCAGAAAAGGTTTTGCTAATCGGTCGATATGAAGGTGTGAAAAAATTGTTCCTCTTTTGTCCTTGGCCCTTTCAGGATGGTTCTCTTTCCGAACTTTAGAATTCGCGGCATCATAGGTGGGCAACCCTTCGTGGCAATAAGCACATGAAGACACTACGATTAGACCGCTAAATAGTTATCGGCAAGAGGTTCCGCTCTAAAGTTCTTCAAGAAAACCATCCTTGCGGGCCTAGTTCTATTTTTTTCGGTTTCTTAGTTTTTTCACACCTCCCCTCCGACCGAGGAGAAGGGAGATTTTTGGAAGAATATGTCTAACCAATTATCGACTCATTAGTATGAGTGGGACGAAGCCTCTCTTTTTCTTAAAACCCTTCCCGGGGTATTCCCTGTTATGATTCCCTCTCGAACGGTAGCGCAACCGTCCACCCATGTATAGACGACGCCGGTCGCGTATTGATGGGGATGATCAAAGGTCGATCGGTCTTGGATCGTGAGAGGATCGAACAATACCAGGTCAGCGATGAACCCTGGTTTAATCAAGCCGCGGTTTCTTAAACCCACTCGGCTGGCAACTAGTCCTGTCATTTTATGAATGGCTTTGGTCAGAGAAAGGGTTCCCCTTTCCCGTGCATAGACCCCCAGTATTCTGGAAAATGTCCCATAGGAGCGGGGATGGGTTAATTTTCCAAAATCTTCCTCCGCCTTCATTCCCATTCCATCCGAACCGATCGACACCTGATCGCTGGAGAGAATGGTAGCCACATCATCAATCGATAATGAGAAATAGACCGCTCCCACGGCTGCCCTCTCCTCTAAGAGAAGTCTCATCACTGCCGTTTCCGGTGTACAATGCCAAAGCTCAGCGATCTGGCTAACATTTTTTCCGGAGAGATTCATATTCTTTACGCAACCTATTTCAGCAATGACGATCCGATTTGGACCGCCCCGTTGGTTCATTTCACGAAGCATCTCCGCCTTAACTCGTTCTGCCGTCTCAGGCGAAGCGAGCCTCTTCAAAAGCTCACTGACGCCCCCTGCATGTGCCCACGAGGGGACTAGAGCGGTCAAAGAGGTGCTTGTTGCCTCATAGGGATATTGATCGGCTGCAATATCCACCCCGTTCCGACGCGCTTTTTCTAATTCTAAAAGGGCTTGCTTGCCCCGGCCCCAATTGTCTTTGCCTATGGCTTTTAGATGAGAGACTTCTACTCTGGCACCGCTCTTTTTCCCAATGAGGATGGCTTCGTCCAAGGCTTGCATGAGTGTGGCCCCTTCACCCCGGATGTGACTGGTGTAGAGGACTCCATAACGGGCTACGATTTTGGCGAGGGCCACCAGCTCTTCTGTCTTCGCATAACTTCCCGGTGGATAGATCAAGCCTGTGGAAAGTCCCCAGGCCCCCTGTTCGAGGGAATCAGTCAAGAGGTTCTTCATCCTTTCAAGTTCATCATTACTGGGGATGCGATCCTCCGCCCCTAAAATGGCGATGCGGAGTGCCCCATGGGCCGCTAAAGGAGCTAAATTGAGTCCGAGACCGATATGGTCCAATTGGTCTGCATATTGGCTGAAATCATTCCAGCCTAATCCATCGGAAGGGAGATGGAAATCATGCATTCTCAGGTAGTCAAGAAGAACAGCCCTTCGCTCATCATTCACGGGAAAAGCACCAATTCCACAATTCCCGATCACCTCGGTTGTCACTCCCTGCAATACCTTGCTTTCGGCAAGAGGATGCTTAAAGATGGTGAGATCGGTATGGGAGTGGATATCGATAAAACCCGGAGCCGCCACGAGCCCATCTGCTTCGATAACCGCTTTTTCTCCGCCTTTGATCGCCGGTGAGACCTCTGTGATCAATCCGTTCTCAACGGCGATATTCCCTCGAAAGGGCTCTCCTCCGGAACCATCGATTGTCAACGCACCACGGATGAGGAATGAAGACATAGAGACACCTTCGCTATTTCATTCAAAGATGTCAAGCAAAATGTTCGCTTTGCCCTCCGCTCATTTTTACCCCGACCTGTGGAATCCCTCTCCGAGCCTTCATAAGGCCCATCTTTAATAGGAATGGGACAAAGATGCATTCAGAGCAGGAACTTCGATAAGGCCATCACCTGCGTCCTCAAACTCCTAAGCGGTCGGGCCGACGAAGCCTCTTCAAGGGATCCTATAGGTCAGGACCTCCAGACATAAAATTTCCTCTCTGGGTCGATGCCTTTTCTGAGATCTTCTTGTCCGTGGGGGGAAAAACTGGGGAAAAGCAAGGCTGGCGAATGGGTTGACTTTTTCTACAAATGATTTATTCTGCATATGTGGATAGCTGACCGGCGAGATCCACATTCCTGATACGGGGGGTTTATGGAGTTGGACAGCGGGGCCATTAGGGTTTTGGTCTTTGCGAGTGGCGATCTCAAGGGGGGAGGCTCCGGGTTCCAGGAATTGGTCGAATTCTCCCGAACGAATCCGCCCGTCCTTGACGCCCAAATCATCGGGGTCATTTCTCACCACGAAAATGGAGGAGTTCGTAGAAGGGCGGACGCACTTCATATTCCTTTTGAGTATTGGTCCGGATCCTTTGATGCCGAAAGTTACCGCGCATTCGTTGAAAAATATCAGGCTGACTTTGTCATGTGCTCCGGGTGGTTGAAGTTCGTAAAAGGACTCGATCCTGCTAGAACGGTAAATATACACCCGGGGCCGCTGCCACGGTTTGGCGGATCAGGGATGTACGGGCACTATGTCCACGAAGCCGTCATGGCAGCCTATCATCGAGGCGAGATCACTCAGAGCGCGGTGACTATGCATTTTGTTGACGAGAAGGCCTATGATCATGGTCCGGTTATCTTTCAAATGCCGGTGCTGATCAGGCCGGACGATAATGCCGAGTCACTGGCAAAAAGAGTGAACGAAAAGGAGCGGGCCTGGCAAAGTTATATTTTAAACTTGGTTGTCCACCGGCATATTCACCTCAAGGATGGGCAGGTCGTTTACAAAGGGGATGTGCCTAGAAGACTTTTTTACTAAGGGTTTGGTTACACCCCTCACCCTTTCCCTCTCCCCAGCGGGGAGAGGGAAAGGGTGAGGGGGGCGAACACACACTAACACTATCGCTATAACACGGGAGTAAAAATGTTGCACTTCTTCCTGGGCAAAAGTGAGACACTCCAATACTGCTTCAATGTAGAAGCTTCCACACCGCTGAATTCGAATGAGCTTTCGATTCTAAGACAGCTCTTAGCCGACGGCTTTATATCGGAGACTGTCTCTGAGAATCCGAATAGCCCGGCAGGGGGAGAGGTAGTGGAGCTCGGTCCGCGGATGAATTTTGCGACAGCCTATTCAACCAATATCGTCGCCATCTGCCAGACCTGCGGTCTCGATAAGGTGACTCGCATCGAACGCTCCCGGCGCTATCGCCTCGCTCCGGGGGTTGACCTGAGTCGTTTCATTCGGGAGCATCATGATCGGATGACCGAATGCTTGTATGATCAACCCCTGCAGACCTTCGAAACCGGAATCCTGCCGGAGCCTGTTTTCGAGATTCCGATGCTGGAAAAGGGGCCGAACGCTCTTATGGAAATACCGGGTCTTGCGATGGATGAGTGGGACAGAAATCTCTACTATGACTACTTTGTCAAGAAAGAGGGAAGAAATCCTACGATCGTTGAGATAAGGGACCTGGATAACGCGAACAGCGAGCACTCGCGGCATGGGTATTTCAAGGGGAAGCAGGTGATCGACGGTGTCGTGATGCCGGAAACGCTTTTGGATATCGTCAAGTCGACTTTGAAAGCGAATCCATCCAACAGCATCATCGCCTTCAAGGACAATTCGAGTGGGATTAAGGGATATGACTGCTGGACGATTCTCCCCGAGCAACCCGGAAAACCCGCGCCCTTCAAGAAGCAGAAGGTGCAGTACCATATTATTTTTACTGCGGAGACGCATAATTTTCCGACGGGGGTGGCTCCTTTCCCCGGCGCTGAAACAGGCACGGGCGGACGAATCCGCGATGTTCAGGCGACGGGACAAGGGGGGCTGGTGGTTGCCGGAACGGCGGCTTACTGTGTCGCCAACTTGCTGATCCCAGGCTACGATCTACCCTGGGAGGATAAAAATTCTGTCTACCTGTCGAACCTGGCTTCTCCTCTCACCATCGAAATCAGGGCAAGCGACGGGGCGAGCGATTACGGTAACAAGTTCGGAGAGCCCGTCATTGTTGGTTTTACAAGATCCTTTGACCAAAAGTTTCCCGGCGGCGAACGCTGGGCTTGGATTAAGCCGATCATGTTCACAGGGGGCATCGGACAAATTGATGATGGTCATATTGAAAAAGGCGAGGCAGAAAGAGGGTTGCTGGTCGTTCAGGTGGGTGGTCCTGCTTACGGTATTGGTGTCAGCGGAGGTTCGGCCTCCAGTAAGCTTCAAGGCGAGAATGAAGAAGAGCTTGATTTCAATGCGGTCCAGCGGGGCGATGCGGAGATGGAACAAAAGATGAACCGTGTGATCCGGGCTTGCATCGAAATGGGTGATCATAATCCTATTGTCAGCGTCCACGATCAAGGAGCCGGCGGACCTGCCAACGTTCTAAAAGAGCTGGTCGAAAAGGCCGGAGGCAAAATCGAGCTGAGGCGCATCAAACTTGGCGATCCGACCTTATCCGTCCTCAAAATTTGGATCGCCGAATACCAGGAGCGATGCGGTTTCTTGATTCACCGAGAGAGGATGGAAGAATTCAAATCCCTCTGCGAAAGGGAGAAGGTCAATTGCGAAATCCTCGGAGAAGTGACAGGAGACGGCCGGTTCGTTGTCCACGATGAGAAAGATGATTCAACGCCTGTCAATCTCAATCTGGAAAGGGTTCTGGGCAATATGCCGCAGAAGACCTTCGAGGATGAGAGGAGTGAACATTCACTTACACCTCTTGAATTGCCGGCTGCTTTGTCGGTGGAAGAGGCGTCGTCCCGTGTGCTTCGCAACCTTGCCGTCGGCTCAAAGAGATTTCTTACCAATAAGGTGGACCGTAGTGTTACGGGATTGATTGCGCGACAACAATGTTGCGGCCCGCTTCAGCTCACGGTTGGCGATTTGGCAGTGATCGCCCAAAGCCATTTCGGATTGACGGGAGCGGCGACTTCGATCGGCGAGCAACCGATTAAGATGCTCGTCAATCCCAAGGCGGGCGCCCGGATGGCCGTTGGAGAGGCGCTGACCAATATCGTGTGGGCGCAAATCAGTCGCTTGCAGGATATCAAGTGTTCGGCCAATTGGATGTGGGCGCCCAAGCTTCCCGGAGAAGGAGCGGCCCTTTACGATGCAGCGGGCGCGATGCGGGATCTCATGATCAAGTTGGGGATTGCAGTGGATGGCGGGAAAGACAGTCTTTCCATGGCGACTCGCGTTGGAGATGACATCGTGAAATCTCCCCGTGAGCTTGTAATCTCTGCTTACGCGACCATGCCCGACATCACGAAGGTGGTGACCCCGGATATCAAAAACCCAGGCCGCAGCCAGCTCATTTTTATTGATATCTCTAAGCAACAGGCCCGGCTTGGAGGTTCGGCTCTGGCGCAGGTTTATGGACAGGTCGGGAACGAATCTCCTGACGTGGATGATCCTGAAATGCTCAAGCGTGCCTTCCGTGCCATCCAGAAGTTGATCTCAGAGAATTTAATTCTCGCAGGGCATGACATCAGCGACGGGGGCATCATCACGACGCTTCTGGAAATGGCCTTTGCAGGAAACTGCGGCTTGAGAATCCGAGTGGATGGTCCGTGGAGCCCCCTTGAAAGGCTTTTTGCCGAAGAATTGGGAGCCGTCGTCGAGTGTCTTGGGAATGACGTTCGGAAGGTCCTGGAGATTCTTTATTCCTTTCATCTTAGCCCGAGCATTATCGGAGAGACGAGAGAGGAAAAGAAGATTCTCGTGACCTACCATTCGCAAAAGATTCTCGAAGCTGATATGCGCGTCATCCGCGAATGGTGGGAAGAAACTTCCTATCAAATCGAGCGTCTTCAGATGAATTCCCAATGTGCCGATCAGGAGCGAAAGAATATCTTCGACCGGAAAGGGCCAAGCTATGTGATCCCTTTTAAGCCTAAACCGACACCACGCCCTATTCTCGAAAGCAAAAACAAACCGGAAGTGGCCATTCTCCGGGAAGAAGGAAGTAATGGTGACCGTGAGATGACTTCTGCTTTTTATCAGGCGGGGTTCAGCCCTTGGGACGTCACGATGACCGACCTGATCAGCGGACGAATCACATTGGACCGCTTCAGAGGGCTTGTTTCGGTTGGAGGATTCTCTTACGCCGATGTTCCAGAAAGCGCAAAAGGATGGGCTGCAGCCACCCGGTTTAACGAAAGGTTGAGGAAAATGTTCGACGATTTCTATCACCGGTCGGATACATTTTCTTTAGGTGTGTGCAACGGCTGCCAGCTGTTCGCACTACTCGGATGGGTACCGTGGCAGGGGATCGCCGATCATCAGCAGCCCAGGTTCATTCAAAATACCTCCGGCCGTTTTGAATCTCGCTGGGTGACCGTTAAGATCTTAGAAAGTCCGGCGATCATGTTTAAAGGCATGACCGATTCAATTCTCGGGATCTGGGTCGCTCACGGCGAAGGCAGGCTTCACTTCCCCGACCCAGCCCTGATGGATCAGGTTGTCGACCGAAAACTTGTTCCGGTCGCCTTCGTCGACGATGAGGGCCGGAGGGATGGGAAGGTTTCAAAAAGCTATCCCTTTAATCCAAACGGGTCACCTTTCGGCATAGCAGGACTTTGTACGCCCGACGGAAAACATTTGGCCATGATGCCGCATCCGGAGCGATCGTTTCTGAAGTGGCAATGGCCATGGTTACCCGGTTACATGAAGGATGGGGTAAAGGAATCCCCATGGATTCAAATGTTTCAAAACGCAAGAGAGTGGTGTCATGGGGTAAAATCCGAGGGTAAGAAAGAAAGTTTGCCACTTCCCCAGAGATAGCCAAACCGCTTATTAAAATGGTCCATTTCGCCCAACCCAGCGTCACTTCCCATCCCCTCATCTCTCCGACTTGGTTTTAACGAAGCAAGGGCGGAAAGTGTGATTTTTTCAGCTACGTTCTCTATTACTTCTCGTGGTTACCGTCCGTCTTACGGTCGTCTCTTGATAGCTTTCGTCCATCTTGAGGAGTTATTTAGGAACAATCCGTTCTTTGATGGGAAGTCCAGTTTCTTTAATCCGGCCGAAAAGCTCGACATAAAGAACCGTGGGAAATGCGGCCCTTGTTTCTTCGGATTTTATGTAGATTTTTTGGAGGATACTCTCCCTGCCATTGATGGAGATCACTGCCTTAAAAGAATCGTTGATTCTTTCCACGATGATCTCCCAACCTTTAAAAGCGGCCAGAATGACCTTGAACTTGTCCTTGTCAAGTTTCTCTTGGCGAACAACTCCATAAGCATAGTTTCTCTCAATCGAATTCAGTTCCTCACGCCTGCCATTTTCCAAAATCCAGTAAGCATTCACGGGCCTTGCATCAGGAAGATTCCGATTCTCCGTGAGGCGGATGTCATACTGGACAAGGTTCTTGTTCTTACTTCGCTCAATGGTGAAAAGATGACCGGCCTTGTCCCCGGAAGCAGCAAGAATCGACTGGGGGAAAAGGCTTAGGGTGGCCAACAGTAAGACGATAGCGAATGATCTCATAAACGATCCTCCCGTTTTTGATTTAGCAAGGAATTATTTTTTTGATTCTCTTTTTCTGGAGCTTGTAACAGATCCAACCCGCAAGCAATATAAAAAATATAACCATTGCAATATGCCCGATTTTTGTCGCCTCTGCCTTGAACATCTGGATACGTTCTTCACCTAAAAGACCTATTCCCCCCCAAAATAGGGCAACGGTTAACAATGCTGTGGCTCCATCCACGATAAGAAACTTTGTTACAGACATTTTCATTACTCCCGCTAAAAGGAGTAATTGTGTTTTTAATCCTAAAATGTGTCTCCCAAAAAGAACCACCAAAGATCCTCTTCTCTTAAATTTCTCCTCAAGTTTCAAAAGCCTTTCTGGAGAGATCAACTTGCGGAATCTCTGATGTTGAACCAACACCCTTCCGTATTTTTTGCCAACAAAATAGACGAAGAAATCTGTGATCAACAGAAGAGGAAATACGACCAAAAACGTCGGGATCAGTTTGATCGTGCCGTTGGCAATTAGAAACCCGCTCATTATGAGGGTGGCACCTTCTGGAAATGGTAATCCAATACCCCCAAGGATGAGAGTAAGAGAAATTCCTGTGTATGGATAATTGTTTATAAGGTAAGACATATAAGCTATTTCAAGAACGCCAAAATCTTAAGTTCTCATCAAACCGAAGTGACTTGGATATGTATGAGTCACCGCTGCGTAACAATCTGCTTAGGATTAAGACCCCTCCTCTTCGCCAACATGCCTGTAAAGCTTAGCTCGCTACCTCGCGGGACCGGATCAGGCTAAAATCGCTCCCCCCGTTCCCTGTAAACTCTGGCTTCAACAATGCTCGCCATAACCAACAGCCTCGTTCGGCTATTTATTCCCGCTGCGTGAAACAGTTCTCTTTTTTCCGTCTTATTTGAGTGGATAGGGTTTTTCTTGCCCTGCCCTTTTATACAAAGATGGTCACTGAAATGTCTCTTGTCAACAAATAAGACGGGATTGTGAAAATTATCGTGTCGATCGTGATCTCTTGCAAAAAGGCCGCTGGGGTGAGACTCGATTGTTGACTGTAGAATATTGTGAATCCTGGAAGAAGTCGTGAGGTTGTAAAAGGTTTTTTTATGCCGGATAGAACTTCTTCTTTTTCCACGAGCCCAGGTCTGAATTCAAATGAGAGTTGTCATTCGACCCGCCCTTAAAGGAGTTTTCGAAAATTCTGGACTTTCAGATTTCCTTACTGTTATTCTAAAAAAGAAACCGTGGAAGGAGAAAAATGTTGAAGTTAGGTTGTTTCAAGGTAAAGCCTATACTCTTCGTGTTCATAATGGCGATCCTCCTCATCTTATTCTCATGCGCAGCCTATAGCGCCAAAGAAAGTGTTCCGTCGGCCAGCGTAAACCGCTTTATCAAGAAATTCATCGCACGCCATGCCGCACAAATAGGGGAGTCCGAGCAGTTGATCTTCGCAACTAATAGAGACTCCTCATCGTTTCTCGTCACCATTCACGCTGTAGAGAAAGAAAACGGTATCTGGCACCTCGTTTTTCCCGGATTTACGGGATCGATTGGGGAGAAAGGGTTTGCTGCTGTTGATGAAAAGAGGGAAGGAGACGGCAAATCTCCGAGCGGCGTTTTCCCTCTGGGGACAGTTTTCGGGTACGATCCTTCGGTTGAGACAAAGATGCCTTATCGACAGGCGACAAACGATGACTTCTGGGTGGATGATGTCAATTCAGAAGATTACAACCAATGGGTCAAGGGCGAACCCAAAGCAGCGTCTTGGGAAAGGATGAAGAGAGACGATGACCAGTACAAGTATGGGGTAGTGATCGAATACAATATGCACCCAATTGTCAAAGAAAAGGGGAGTGCGATCTTTTTGCACGTATGGAAACCCGGGGAGTCAACCCTTGGCTGTGTCTCGACGTCTGAGGAGATGATTTTAAGTATTCTCGGATGGCTCGATCCCGTCAAGAAACCCTTGATCATCATGGGGACAGAGTCCGAAATCCGTGCAATGAGATTTGGGGCCTCCTGGCGTGATACGAAACCCGAGGCGTCAGCGGACCCATCTCAAATGGTGGCTGATATTGTTGATCTCAAGGAAGTGAGCCCTCACATTATTGTGGATATGAAATATGCGACGGAAGATAATTTCACAAAGAAGAGGCTCTACAATTCTAAGTCTTGTTTTCTGAGGAAGTCTACCGCCGTCAAACTAGATGCAGTTCAGAAGGAACTGGAGAGAATGAACCTCGGTCTAAAGGTATGGGACTGTTACAGGCCACTGGCTGCCCAGCGCATCCTCTGGGCCATTCTTCCAGATGAGCGATATGTGGCGAATCCGGAAACAGGTTCACGTCACAACCGGGCATCCGCAGTCGACGTGACACTCGTCGATTCCCAGGGAAGGGAACTTCAGATGCCGACAGGGTTCGACGATTTTAGCCCCAGGGCGGATCACCATTATCAAGACCTTCCGGCTCAGGCGATCAAGAATCGGGAGCTTCTCAAAAGCGTGATGGAGAAGGCGGGATTCATTCCTTTACCCGAGGAATGGTGGCATTATGATGATGGAAAGTGGATGCAGTTTGATCTTATGGATATACGTTTTCAAGACCTTTCAAAGCATCAGAATTAGGTGCAACAGGTCCGGCGGTTTTTTCCTTGGGGTCATTTTGAAGAAGCGGGGTTGAAGTAGCTGCGCGTGGATGCAACCACCAGGGGTGCCAGAACAATCAGGGCGATCAGATTCGGAAAGATCTGGAGACCGTTCATAGTGTCAGCATAGTCCCATACGGTCTTCACCTCGGTGATAGCACCAACGAAGATCAAACCGCAATAGATCCAGGCGTAGATCTTGAGGACACGAGACCGGAAGATATATCCGAAGCAGAGCTCACCGTAATAGGACCATCCTACCAGATTCGAGTAGCCGAACAGGAACGAGCTCACCGCCACCATCCAGCCTCCGACCACTGGAATGCTGGTGTTGAAAGCGGAAGCCACCAGGGCAGTGCTCATGGTTCCGCTTGTCCACTTTCCTGTGATGGTTACCACGAGCGCCGTCATGGTGCACGTGACGAACGTGATGATGAACACGTCCACGGTCGCAATGAGGCCCTGGCGAACAGGGTCACGGCTCCGGGCCGCTCCGTATGCCATCCCTGCCGTCCCGAGTCCTGCCTCATTCGCGTAGAGCCCGCGCGCTGCGCCGAGACGGGCAGCGAGAAGCACGGAGGCGCCGCCAAATCCCCCGATCATGGCGGTCGGGGTGAAGGCGCTCTTCAGGATGAGGGCGATGGTTTGCGGCAGCAACTGAATGTGGGCGAGGATGACGTAGAGCGAGCCGCCGACGTACACGATCACCTTCAGCGGAACGAGCTTTTCCGCAAGACGGGCTATGCTCTTGATCCCTCCGATGACGACCAGCCAGGCACCGATAGCGACGCCGGCTCCTGTGAGCCACTTTGGAATGTGAAACTCGCTGTTAAGCACCAGCGCCATCGAGTTGGTTTGAGCCAGGGGGCCCGTCGTCATGGCCGCCATCCCGGCCAGGAAAGCAAACATCCAGGCGAGCACCGGTGATCGGACACCGTTTCTGAGGTAGTACATCGGACCGCCAGCGACGCTGCCATCCGGCAACTGCTCCCGAAACTTCAATCCCAGGACCGCCTCGCTGTATTTCGTTGCCATGGCGAACAAGCCGCTGGCCCACATCCAGAAAATTGCCCCCGGCCCGCCTATGGCAATGGCAGTGGCCACGCCAGCGATGTTGCCGTTTCCGATGGCTCCCGCAAGCATTGTCATCATCGACTGCCAGGGCGAGATGTCCCCTGGAGGTGCGGAGGCTTCCCCTTGGGTTCGGGCCGGGACGGCCATCCCCGGTGCGGCGAATCGCCAGCCTAGTCTGAAATGGCTGAGGTGGGTAAACTTCAACTTGGAGGAGAGGTAGATACCAGTGCCCATCAGTAGGGCAACCGTAACAGGCCCCCAAACCAGTGCAGCTGCTTGCGCCCAGAACTCGCCCATTCGATTTCCCCTGCCCCTTGGATGATGGTCTTGCGGTGGAGTCCTTCTTCGATCACCTTGTCCTCCTGCGTGACGCACATTTCAAACAGCGGCTTGCGCTCGTTGCTTTGAGCAGTTTGTCCTCGCAGTCACCTTCATTCGCTATTGATTCCATTAGGCTGATCACCCTGGGGGTCGAAAGGACATAAATGATATGAACTCGCTTTTGGATGGGTTGAATGTACGAAAAATGGGGATGTATGTCAAGCAAAGAAGGCCACAAGCTATGGAAAAAGGTTTTAGGCAAGCATTCCAGATAACGATAGGAAAACCAACCCAGGGAGGGATCAGCGCTCAGTATCGAGCTGATTCTCCTCTTCGTGAAGCATTTTCTCTTTTTGCTCTGAGCCCGAACCGGAAATGGTTAAGATCAAATAGACTAATCCTGTCAACAAGAGACCGAGGCCAATAAGGCTGAAAAACAGTTTTGGCTTCCGGACCAAAAAGATGATAAGTCCAAGCACAATAAGGATAACGATAATTGTGTGGGTCTGAGCCAAGGAAACCATGGAGCCCATGAATTTTGAAAAACCTACAAGTTACATCCTGCCGATCATTCGCCGTATAGAGTGGTTTCGACCTTTTCCTTTGACTGAATTTCTACTGCCAGTTTTTTGGCAGCCTTTCTGTCTCGAGCGTGGTGATCATTCTCTGATCAATGTCCTGGCCCGCGTTTATGACGAGTATCGTTTCACCTGCCATCGTTTCTCTCAGGGGTATGCGAAGGGCCGGCGCTCGATGCCTTCAAACGCCGGCACAGGTTTAAAGGGTTTCCCAATATTTGGAAGGCATGTCCTGGGCAAGCTTGAGCGCTCCGTCCGCGCCCGCAAAAAGGGGGTCTGAAACGCGGGTGACTTTGCACGTGCCGTATTCCTTCAAGGAATCCTGCAGGTACTCAGCAATGCCTCTGATCAGACTCCCTCCACCCGCAAGAACGATATTGTTCTTTATCTTCATCTGGAATTCGGGATCAAACCGGGCGATCATCTCGGTCGTGGTCTCGACGAGCGGTGGCAGCATACTTTCGCATGCTCGCCGGATCTCGTCCTTGATGTCATGCATGACCGGTTTGCCGTTCACCGGCAGCTCCACGCGAACCTGTTCATTAATGTCCCGGACAAAACTGAATTTCTCCTTAAACTGCCGCACCATGTTCTTGTTGAACTTTGAGCTTGGATATTTCTCTATAAGATAATTGAAGAGCTGCTCGTCGATATAGTCGCCCGCCGTGAGAATGGTCCTCTGGTCTTCTTCTGAAGGGATGGTCCCATGCATGATGCAAAAATCGATGGTGCCGGCTCCGATGTCAATGATGAGCGCGTCGTTCAGCAGGTTCATCCCGTAAGCGATCGCAAAGGGTTCCGATACCACCATGAGGGTATGCACATATTCCTCAACCGCCTTCCGGATGGCAAGCTTGTTGACTTTCAGCGATTCGGCGGGCACCCCAACCACCGCATGGATCCTCTGGCTGGGCTCAGGCTTTGCAAGATTGATCAGATGCCTGATGATTTCTTTGACCGCTCTCTCGCTGCTTTCAATTCCTTCCTTAATAATGCCTCGCTCAAGGGGCCTGCAGACATCGAGGGAAAGCCGGTGCTGCAGGGCTTCGGCTCCGAAGAGTACCGGTTTGCCGACGACTTGTTCTGCGATAAAGTCCTTCGGCCAGCCGACGTAACTCTCAATCCATTCCCGGTTGCCACTACTGGAAGAGATCGCGCTCCGCGATGTTCCGAGGTCGATACCAACAAACAAGATATTGCCTTGCTTCTGTTCATCTCTTGGCTTCATGGGTAAGGGCTCCTTTATTCAGATAATCGAAAATGCCGGCTGCAAGATACCTGGCAATATTCTCTCTGTGACTTTCGGAATTGAGTTCCCGTTCTTCTTCGCGATTGCTGAGACACGAAACCTCCGCCAGCACGGCGGGTACGTCCACGCCAAGAAGGACCACGAAGGGTGCCCTCTTGACGCCATGGTTTTGTATGTCTTCGCTATGTTTCCTGCTGTTCAGGAACAGGTTCGCCTGGATGGATTCCGCGAACTCTTTCGACTCCTGAAGCTTCATGGTCTTGCCAAGCCTTTCCATGATTTCCCTGAAATCGCTCAGCCCGTATTCCGACCCGGCGTTTTCTTGCTCGGCGAGCTTGAGCGTCTTCTCGTCATTGGAAGGTCCAAAATAATATGTTTCAACGATGTTCGTGGGCTTGCGCGGCAAGTAATTGAGATGAATCGAGATGAAGAGGTCAGCTTTCGCTTCCTGGGCTAGGGTCACCCGTCTTTCAAGAGGTACGGTCGAATCGTCCTCCCTCGTCATGAGTACACGGTAGCGACCGCTTTTGACGAGATGGGTCTTCAATCTCTTAGCGATATCCAGTGTAATATCCTTTTCCATCGTCCCCATCTTGCCGATCGTGCCGGAGGCGGTCCCGCCGTGGCCGGGATCGATCATGATCGTTTTAATTCTCAGGCCGAGCATGCGCCTGAAAAAGACATTGCGATTGTTCAGAAAAGCGCTGAACTCGGAAGTGTTAACTACGCCTTCCGAAGAAACGTCTGCCGAAGGAAAAAGGGGGTATGGAATCCTATCCGGGGTTAGGTCTGTCAAAGCAACCGTCGCAGGGCGAGGAGTTGAGAGTGCGCTCGTGTCAACGGTCGGTTCTGCCGGCTCAGGAAGGGAAGCAAGGAGTATCCTCGTATTCGCGGTTGGTTCTGCGGGCGCGAAGGAACTTTCCATGTACTGGCCTGGGATAAAGACTGCAAAGAGGCAAAGGACCGCGAGCAGGAAAATTCTCTTCAGGGGGAAGGGTCTCCGTGGTGACCGGGCTGGGCGGTCCTTAGAGAGCATAAAAAGGTTTTGTTCATATACACCACGGAGGATGTTCTGACGAATTTTAGACTCATTCTTTCCGGCGAAGATGGAAATCATGGCATTGTGATAGATCAACAAGTTATGGGCGAAGAGCTCTCTTCAAAATGATACTGGTGAGGCCTCCTACACCACTGCCCGATGGATCTGGTTTTTTCCGCCCCATTAAGATACAATTGCTCCTTTGTGAATTCCTGGAAGCTTAATTAGCATATATTATACCAAGTTTTCAACACTTACAAGCTTTTGTTTTTTAATAGTTTTTCCGAAATAGAGTGGGCTAGTGTGCAAAATTTTGCGCCCCAATTCGGACAAATGGTAAAAAATTGTCCAAATTTGAGAGTAGGGACGTCAGCTGAAAATTGGGAGCAATTCTGTGAGGAAAGGAGTCTGTCCTCGTCAGGTTCAGTGGCTTTTAAACTTGTCTTACTTGGCGCTCTTATTGTCTTCCCAGATGCCAAAAGCGCTATTCTCTGTATTAAGACATATGGCAAAGTATCCCATCTCCGGAACAGCGGCCTTAGCAGCATTCCCCGTATTGGCACAGTTCATCTTCCAGATCGCAGTATCCGTCTCGAATCGACGCTCGGACTTTATTATAAAAATCCAGCGAGAATTCTTTCATGCCGTGAACCGTCCGGCCATGTTCCAGGACTTTCTCAAAGAGTCCGGTTTCCGTCTCCGCACAAACCGCAAAGGTGCACTCAGACCCCAAATCATTCCAGCTGATCATTCTGCCCATATTATAAAGCCCCCTTTCTTACTATAAGGATAATGATCGCTTTCTAGGATTCAATGGTGATAGGGCTGACGAGCGCGCCATCCAATTTTTTGACAATCTCAAAAGCAAATAATATATTGCTCGGGATCTTACGATCATGAATGAAAGGTGTTAAATATTGGGTTGTGAGGGGTCCTACGGAGTGCCCCTGCCACATTAAATTCAGGTCAAGGAGGAACCAATGGGAATTCGGACAGTCGAACAATACAAACAGAGCTTGAAGGACGGACGACGTGTCTATATCCGCGGCGAAAAGGTAGAAGACATTACGACCCACCCAACACTCGGCGTCTCGGTCGATACCGTCGCCCAGGGGTTCGCGCTGACGGCCTCAGAGGATCCGGAGGTGAGAAATTTATTTGTGGTCCCTCACCCCAAAACCGGAGAACCCATCAACCGTTATTTCGTTACTCCACGCAACGCTGAAGATCTAACGCTCCGCACAAAAATGATTCAGCGGTCGATAGAACTGACCGGGGGTCTTCCTTTCGGCAAGGATATCGGCACGGACTGCCTTAATGCCGCGTTTGTCGTTGCTGGGCAGATGGGCAAAGAGCAATACCAGAAGAATGCGATGAATTTTCTGGAGCATGTGCAGAAACATGATTTGGCCATGTGCGGGGCAGTGACCTGTGTCAAGGGCGACCGATCCAAAGAGCCTTCTCAGCAAAAGCATCCTGATTATTATTTGCATGTGGTGGACAAGAACAAAGACGGGATTGTGGTCAAGGGGGCCAAGATTCATATCACCAGCGCGCCGGTTTCCAACGAAATCATCGTGGTCCCTACGCGCCAGATGCGGGAGAGCGAAGCCGACTATGCCGTGAGCTTTGCTATTCCGGCTAATTCCAAAGGGATTGTTTTTATCTGTCGGGCGGGCCGGGGCCAGTGGACCGCCCACGAGTTTCATCCCGACTATCCGGTCCGGGAACTGACCGAGGCTATGATCATCTTTGACAATGTCTTTGTGCCCTGGGAGAGAGTTTTTATGTGCGGGGAATGGCAATTCTCCATGCTCCTGGCCTACACCTTCGCAACCTTTCACCGTTTTACGGCCATCAGCTACAAGGTTCCCTCCGTGGAGGCGATGGCTGGTTGTGCGGTGGCGATGGCAGAATATAATGGCCTGGAGAAAGTGGGCCACGTCCGGGACAAATTGGCCGATATTGCCGGTTATGTGGAGACGCTTCGGGCGCTGACCAATGCCGCCGCCAAAGCCCCGGTGATGTACGGGAACATCGCGGTCCCCAACCCCCTCATCGCCAACATGGCCAAGCTCCATTTTTCGAGCGAATATCACGAATTTGTAAAATGGATTCAGGATATTTGCGGCGGTATTTTGGCCACATCCCCGGACCGAAAAGACTGGGAAAACCCCGAGATCCATGATTATCTGGAGCATTACCTTGGAGGTTCAGCCAAGTTTAGCACCGAGGACCGGCTGAGGATGATCCACGCGGCTCAACGCATGCTCTGTTCCCACGAAGCCGCATTTCATGAGGTGACCACCGTTCATGCTGAAGGGTCCATGGCAGCCCAGAAAATGATGATCCTGGCCGAGTCGCCCTTGAGAAAATACAGAGAGATGGCCAAACGGGCAGCCGGGATTACGAGCGCCTAATAGTTCCCATTTCGCCAGTGGGACGAATCCGGGACTTCCGTTCCCCTATTCACTGTCCCATCGGTTTAACTGATATGGAAGCCTTCTTGAGTTCGTCCATTATTTTTTGTAGGATGGCGACAGCACTGGGCGTGTCCCCGTGGACGCATAATGTCTCCGGTTTAACTTTGACTCTCGTACCGTCGTGGGCTACCACATATCCCTCTCGAACCATGGTCAGAGCCTGACTAGCGGCCCTTTCCGGGTCATGAATCACTGATCCGGCGATTCTACGCGATTGCAGCGTTCCGTCGGGGTTGTAAACCCGGTCGGCATAAACCTCTTCCACAAAACGAATTGCCGTCTCCACAGCGGCCTGAACCATAATTGTTCCGGAATAGACCACTAAGATAAGCTCCTTGCCGAAACGGAGTGTTGCCCGGGCAATGGCTTCGGAAACTTCCACGTCCACAAAGGCCAAGTTTCCAAGGGCTCCATGGACCTTGACATGCTGTAAAAGCACGCCGTGGGCTTTGGTGAAAGAATAGAGGGCTCCGATCTGGTAAAGGATATAATTTTCGATTTCATTGAGGGTAAGGCCCATGCGCCTTCTTCCGAATCCCATCAGGTCCGGATACCCGGGATGGGCTCCTACCGCAACGCCGTTCTGCTTGGCCAAACGAACGGTTTGTTCCATGACCATCGGATCACCGGCATGCCAGCCGCAGGCAATATTCGCTGAAGAAATATATTTCATGACCTCCTCATCCCGACCGAGTTTATAAGCGCCGAAACTTTCTCCCATATCACAGTTGATGTCGATTCGATCAAGCATTGACTTCTCCTTTTTCTTAAGATCTTTGGCGAAGGGAATACTAAGAAAGAATCGGGGTCGCCCTCAATCTTTCAATTTCTCAAATTCGCCTAATTCCTTATTCTTTCTCACGTTATTCCAGGAGAAAATCTTTCCATTCATTGTGATATAAACCCCCTGCGCGACAGCCTGAACCGCAGCAAACGCACAACCAAGATTGAACAACGCGTCGGAGGCGCCAAACGCATAGGGAATCATCGCCCCCACCAGAACAATCGTTTTACCCTTGACATGACTGCCGAGAAGCCGGGCCGTTTCGACCATCGTATCCGTTCCGTGCGTTACGATAATTTTATTCTCCTGGCAATCGGCGCATTTCTTCAAAACTTCCTCCCTGTCCTCACTCCGCATCTGGAGACTGTCTTTGAGCATCACTTCTTCCAGGGCAAACCTTGCCCTGCATCTGACCTGGCTTAATATATTAGACAAATGGGACTTTGCGAAAGTCAATTCACCCGTGAGCGGATCATATTCCTTGTCAATTGTCCCGCCGGTGATTAAGATTCTGATAGCTTCTTCCCCCTTCATATCAACCCTCCTCAGCCGCCCTCAGTCGATGAGAACTTTCATCCTCTTTTCCAAAAAGAATGGCGATGACCTCTTTTCTCTCCTATCAATGAGAACTTACTAAATTAGGACGACAACGTCAATGTGTATGCGCAAGCCCGTTATGACTCGCCTGACAGGGACTTGTACACCGATATATGGCGGAGATCATTCTGCGTTGACATTTTCCAATTATATCTGTTAGACTTTGTGAAAAAAAGCTCTACCAGGCAAGTTAGAGGTTATTTAGAAAGGCTATCAAGCTCTTATGAAAGCAGTTATTTTCCATGGCATCCGCGACCTGAGAGTTCAAGAGGTTGCCGATCCCAGGCCCGGACCCCGGGAGGCGAAAATAAGGGTTAAGTATTGTGGTATCTGCGGGTCGGATCTACACGAGTACGTTCACGGTCTATTTCCTCTGAGCTCCTTCGGCCATGAAGCTTGCGGCGAAGTCGTGGAAGTCGGCCGCGAAGTCAAGGAATTTGAAGCTGGGGACCAGGTTATTGCTATCCAAAAAGGGGCTTACGCCGAATGCTTGGTATGTCCACAGGAAAGGATGATTAAAAAGCCGAGGAATATGAGTTGGGAAAGAGCGGCCGTGGTCGAACCTCTCTCCGGTGCCGCTTATGCGATCGAAAAGGGAGGTGTCCAGTCTAGCGACACAGTCCTGGTCGCGGGTGCCGGGCCGGTGGGACTCATGGTCTTGCTTGGCCTTAAAGCGATTGGGGTGGAAGAGATTTTCGTAACGGACATTTCGGAAAGAAGAAGAAAAAAAGCGGAAGAGCTGGGCGCCACTTTGGTTTTGAATCCTGAGGCAGAAAAAATCTCTGTTAGGATCAAAGAGCTTTCTGCCGGCAGAGGAGTGGATGTGGCAGTCGAGGCAGTGGGAATCGAAGCCACCCTGAAAGATTGTTTAGCTTCTGTCCGCTTCCAAGGCAAAGTGATTGTCCAGGGAATCTTTACTGACCGCGTCCCCGTACATATGCTCGGATTTGTGACTCGGGAAACCACCATGATTGGCACGAACTCGGCCAATCCTGCTCTGGCGATGTCGTGGATCGAGTCCAAGGGGATCCGGCCCGAACTGATCATCACGAAGATCATTCGGCTTGAGCAAATATCCGCTGAAGGCTTTGAAGTCCTGACAAAAAGAGAGAAAGAAGAGATCAAGATCCTGGTTGCCCCTTAACGGAATTGGAAGGATTTGCAGAAAGTTCGCAAGAAATTTAGTCAAGTTGCGACCCGAGAAAAAAGATGCGCGCAGATGATCTGATACAATCTGGCCTGAACAGGGGGCAAAAAGCACTATCCGAATACGAGTCCAAAAAGCTGCTCAGCCTTTACGGCATCCCCGTCACGAGAGAAAAATTGTCCCGCAGCGCCGACGAAGCTGTATCTGCTGCAGACGGCCTGGGGTTTCCGGTAGCGCTTAAGGCCTGTTCAGCCGAACTCATGCACAAAAGCGAACGGGGAGGCATCGAACTGAATATCAGGAGTGAGGGTGATGTCCGTAGAGCCTATGAACGCATCATCCGGAGTGTTGACCTGCAGCTTGAGGGAGTGCTGGTTCAGGAAATGGTGCCGGGACAACGCGAGCTGGTCGTCGGCTTGAGCCGTGATACCCAGTTTGGTCCCTGTGTGATGCTGGGGATGGGCGGGATCATGACCGAGGTGTTTCAGGATACGGTCTTCCGCATGGCCCCCTTCGACATGATCGAGGCGAAGGACATGACCGAAGAACTTCGCTTCAAAGCAATTCTTGGTGCCTTCCGCGGCCAAAAACCCGTGGATATGGAGATCCTTTGCCGGACCCTCATAGCGGTTGGGCAGATTGGATTAGAGCTTGAAACGGTATCCGAGCTCGACATCAACCCTTTGATCATCACTCCAGAAGGTCGCCTGGTGGCTGTGGATGCGCTCGTTATACTGAAAAGAAACCCAAAATGATAGAATCCATTAAATCCAGCCCCCTATACCCTATTGCCAACCCGAAGAGCATCGCCATCTTCGGAGCCTCCAATAATGCCACTTCAATGGGAACTGGCCTCCTCGGCTCGCTTCTGGGCCTGGGATTTGAAGGCGAGATCTATCCTATTCACCCCAAAGAGGATCGGGTGCTCAATATCGAGGCCTACCGAAGCGTCCTGGATCTGCCCAAGGTGCCTGACCTGGCGCTGATCGTGCTCCCCACGCGTGTCGTGTCCGAGGCGATGGACGCATGCGGAAGGAAGGGCATCAAGCACGCCATCGTGATTTCGGGCGGTTTTAAAGAAGTGGGCGGCGATGGGGTAAGCCTTGAAAGAGACCTTGTTGCTGCGGCCAATAAATATGGCATACGCTTTTTGGGCCCGAACTGTATCGGCGTGGCAAATCCCGGTTACAAGGTGAACACGACTTTCATGGTCTTTGAAGGCGCTCCCGGCTTTATCGGTATGGCTTCTCAGAGCGGGAGTTTTGTGACCCAGATGTTCAGCTATCTTTCCTGTTATGCCATAGGCTTCAGTACGGCATTCAGTGTGGGAAATGAAGCCAATATCGATATCGTCGACTGTATGGAATACCTTGGCGCCTGTCCCGATACAAAGGTGATTGCGCTCTATATCGAGGGCATTCGGAGGGGTCGGGCGTTTGTGGAAATGGCGAGATCGATCGTTCCGAAAAAGCCCATTGTCGCTTTCTATATCGGTGGGTCGGAAACGGGAAGCCGGGCAGGCCTCTCACACACGGGGGCAATGGCAGGACCGGATAAGCTCTACGAAGGCATATTCCGTCAGGGCGGAATTATCCGGGCACGGTCGATGACGGAACTGTTTGATCTCTGCTGGATGCTGGGCTCCTTTCCCAGAATCACGGGAAGACGTGTGATGATTCAGACCCACTCCGGGGGGCCCGGAGCTGAGGCAGCGGATGCCTGCGGAAGGGCAGGTCTTGAGTTACCGTCGCTTTCACCGGAGACGATCAAGAGACTAAGTCCCTTTGTCCCCCACACAGGGAGCATCAGTAACCCCCTGGATTTCACCTTTGGCAGGAACATCACGGACTACTACTGGGAAATCCCGAAGGTGTTGCTGGAGGAGAAGAACGCAGACGTCCTCCTTTACTATTTTTCGATGTCCGGGGGAACGATCGAGCGCACGATAAGGCAACTGGGTATCCCCCCGGACCAGATTGCAGAAAAGGCCGCCGAGATGGTCAATGTGCAGTCCAATTCCATCATCCGCCTGCTTGAAACCCACGACAAACCTTTTGTCGGCTATACGTTTCTGAGTCTAAAGGATCAACTGGTGAGAAAGCTCGTAGAACGAGGAATCCCGATCTTCCCGGGTCCGCAGAGAGCTGCCCGGGCGATTGAGGCTGCATACCAGTACACGTGCCTTCGAGACAAGATTCTGGCCTCCGTCTTTCAAGAAAAGGCAGCTTCCCGGTGAGAGCCTGACAGGGGTTGGATGAGATGAGGTGTAATGAATCGTTAGAATTTTTCAAACATTGAACAGAAAATTGATGATATCTCCGTCTTCAACGACATAGTCCCTGCCCTTCTGCATATATTTCCCTACCTCTTTAACCTTTTGCTCACTTCCCAGTTTAATCAAGTCCTGATATTTCATCACCTCTGCTCGGATGAACCCGCGCTCAATGTCAGAATGAATGACACCCGCGGCCTGGGGGGCAAGGGCTCCCTGTCGGTTTGTCCAGGCCCGTACCTCGTCCGGACCGACAGTGAAAAACGAGATGAGGCCGAGCGTTTTGTAACAAAGCATCGTCAGCCTGTCGATGGCCGGCTGATCGAGCTGAAATTCCTCATGAAAGGTCTCGCGCTCTGCCGCATCGAGCTGGCAGAGTTCCTGTTCCATCTTGGCGGAAACAGCAATCCACTGGAAGCCCTGGTCACGGAAATCTTCCTTCAATTTGCTAATCGGATTCTGATCGCCCAGCTTCTCCTCTCCCACATTAAGGATAATGATCAACGCTTTACGGGTCAGCAATGGGTAGCTGGCAATAAACTTTTCTTCGGACTCGGTTAAGGACAAATTTCTCAAAAAAAGGCCAGCTTCGAGACGGCCTTTCATGCGCGTAAGAAGACCCGCCTCCAAGGCTGTCCTTTGAACATCTCTCTTCTTGTTATGTTCTTTTTCGAGCCGCTCGAGCCGCTTTTCAATAAAAAGAAGATCATTCAGTTGCAGCTCTTCGTTGAAGAGCAGGATATCCCGACGAGGATCGACCGTTCCGTGGATGTGGAAGACCGTATCGTCCTGAAAAGCTCGAACAAGGTGGCAGATCACGTCCACCCGCTCCAGCCCCCGCAGGATCTGATCATTGCGAGAGGCCTGCTGGTCTAAGTCAGGGAGAAGAGAAAATTCAATATGGGCAGGGGTCTCCTGACGGGGAGCATAAAGCTCGACGAGGCGATCGAAGCGCGCGTCTCTCACCTTCGCCAACCCTAAACCATTTCCTTTTTTGCCTTCTGAGTTGGGTTCTTTACCGGTCAAGAGTCGAAAGAGTGTTCGCTTACCAACCTGAGGAAAACCCACCAGACCGAGTTTCATCGTCTTTCTCCTTCCATCCAACGAGACCTCCCGTTTGATTTTTGAAAGGCAAGCCTGCTCCGGAAAACTTCGCACGAATCTCAGGAATGATCTTTGGGAAAGCTACGAGATCACTACCTTAGGAGAAACGCTTGGGAGGGATTGGGAATACTCTTTTTTTGAATAACACAGAGTACGCTCCTTTTCAATCCTATCAGGATCGCCAAAGCAGCGAGGAAATAAAAATAAATGTTGTACTCCTCCACTTCCGGATGTTAGCAATCTCACTTATTGATAAGGTCCGGTTCAGAGAACCCGGCCTTTACAATTTTATAGGAAGCGGAAAGCTTGTCTGCTGGATGAGGAATGGTTATTATTTTATTAAGGATAGTCAAGTAAGCTCCGTTAGAAAACGCAGGGTCTTAGCTCTGTTCTGGACAAAAAAGGAACTAATGCTTCTTGTTCCGGCGCAAATGTTGGGGCACTCTAACGGGGCAAAAGGAGGTGCTCGAAATGAAAAAAAGCCTTAGCTGCAAGGACGTGGGCTCTGACTGCGATTTTGTCATCTGCGGCAAAACAGAGGATGAAATCTTTAAGAAAGCCAAAGAGCATGCCCGAAAGGTACACACTATGAGCGAGTTCACACAAGAATTTAAAGACAAGGCACGTTCGGCGATTCGCGATGTGGAACGTTGCTAAGATCTGAAGAAGCCACCCGCGATCATTGCAGGTGGCTTTTTTTATCCTCTATTGGCTGTTCCCTCGCCATCTGTCTGTTGGTCTGAAAAGAAATAAGTTATAATAAAATTGAGAAAGGAGAATAAAGATAAATATCGTGTTAATATACAAACAAATTGAAAGATGGAAGTTCCCTCTAGATAGGGGGGTAGGCGAAGGCCGATCCCCCCAAGATTTTAGAGACCCGCTGGAGTTTCCGAGAGGAAACTCTGATCAAAGGGAGAGACAAAAAGCCTCTCCTGAAAAAGCGGGCTTCCGACAAAGAACAGGAAAGCTAACCATTCGGTTAGCTTTTTTTTGGTGCAGCCGGCAAGAAACAGAAAATTTATTCTATTATTGCGCTGTCAGCCTCCATGTTCCGATCGTCCTGTAAACGGTCCTGCCAATGGAGGCTAACCATAATTATTTGCTCTTTAAATTATCAATCCGCTTTTTACCTCTCCGTTCCTGAAACTGTAAATCCAGCATTCGTAACTGAATTGAAGATTTGAAGTTAATCACAAAAAAGATAGTTTTAACCCCCCGTACTTCTAGCGTTGACAAAATGGCTATCTCTGATAAAGTCATTTCAACAATTCGAGTAGAATTTTCTCTTGCCAAAGAGAGTGTTTTGCCGCAACCTAAAGTGGAAAGGAGGGAATGTACAGAGATCAAGAGGAGAGACTTCCTGAAAAGCGGAGTTGCCATTCTGGGGGCAGCATCATTGGGCATGACGCCTGAGGGGATGGTGAGAAGAAAAAATGTTGCAAAACGCTTTTGATGCTGGGACTTGAAGTGGGAAAAAGAAGATGGCAACATGGATAGACTTTTCGATCTCGTCAACCTATGAAGTCAAGTACCCGGGTGTGGCGTTTGGGTTGACACTCATTTCAGGGTGTAAGCCTTTAACCGACTGCGCAGGGTTTGATCAATACAAGCGAAAGCTCCTGCGGAAGATGAGAAAGCGGGAAATCCTTACTGAGATCTCCCAGCGCATCTACATGTACGACCGGTTTTTCCAGAGCTTCGGATTTGAGTGCCCCCTGCCCCAGCATCTTAAGAGAACCATCCACAGCGGATTTCCAAGGTACAACCTCATGGTGGATGCCCACTTTATGGGGGAGATGTGCGCCGGGATCCTTGTAGCTGTCACTGATTATGATCGGATCGAAGGTATGCTAACGCTCGATGTGGCCCGGGGAGGGGAGACGGCCGTTGGAATGGGAGGCCGCCAATTCACAATAAAAGAAGGGGAGATCGTGCTCCGGGACGAAAAGGACATCATCTGTGTTCTTTGCCAGGGAGCGGATGAAAAAACAAGAGTGAAGGATGATACACGTAATGTTCTTTTCTATTCCTATGCTATCCCGGGTATTGATGGGATCTATCTCAAGGAAGGATTGACCATTGCTGCGGAGACTATGGCCCAGTTTGGCGGGGGAACCGTTAAGGGTTTAGAGGTATTCGTAAAGGGAAGCGTACGAAATCAATAAGGAGTAGAAAGAGTCTTTCGCACTTCATTGATGGAATAATTCAGGACTTTTGTGAAAAAATCTTCCATCCTTGACTTCCCTTAAAATATAGAAGCTTGAGAAAGAGAGAGTGGTTATGAGAGCTTATGATGATAGCCGAGGCTCGGCACAGAAAGTGCTGGTAAGAAGGTGCTGAGGAAGAAGTCCAGAAAGGGAGCAAAGGATAACGTATGGTTGGTTACGAACTATACTGCGGGCGGGACCCAAAAGGTTATGAGTTGATTGGGGTGCTGCCGGAAAGGAGAAACGGCCCTCAGAGAATAACCAAGGAATCGGTTTTTGAATTGGGGGCAAAAATATTTTGCTATCGCGCTGAACCTCGATGATGTGTACTTTATTGAAGTAGAAATAGATGGGGAGACAATCCCTCTGGAAATTTGATTTTTTGTGGTTTCGAACTATTCAATTTGGCATAGGATGCTTTTCCCAGGGCGGCGGTTGATTCCGCTTCTCTTCATGTAACTTTTCTTTCAAAGCACCTTCGGGGGGTGGATTAGGGAAACCCCCCGCCAACTAAGCTAAAAGGGGGAGGGCCGGCAGTGACTCTGCCCTTCCTTATGTCCATTTCAATTCATGATCCTCAATCCATAGATGCTAATCCGACGTAATTGGTAAATGAGCTAAAAACCTTCTTTCTCGAGATTTCCTTCCCAAAATCTTGTTTTTAGCCCTTTTCTTAAGGATCCAATATTACAAACGAAAATCGTTCAAATGATTTGGTCGTCTTGGGTTCCAAGGAGGCCGGTGTTAATTACTCCTATTTAATCCCTGTACAATGTTGGCGCCGAAATACATCCTTTTTGATTAAATACAGTGTTTGCCCCATTTCCTTTGAAATCACCGTACGATTATGATTCATCATCCACCATCGTTTTTCATCACAATTGTTCATTTATCATCGACTTGAATATTGGAGAGTTATTGGATGCATAATAAAGCAAAAGCGCAAATAGACATAAGGAACCACTCATTGAAACGAGAGGTTTCATTTTTGCATGTCATGCAAAAAATGAGAAAAGAAATGGACCTGGCGTGGAAGGACTTCTTTGAAAAGAATCCGGGCAAGAACAAGGAAGACATTTGGCGATGGCTTGAAGAGCGGTTGAGAAGCAAACAAATTCGAAGGATGGGGACAAGGAATCATATGCATTGAGGAGGGCAGAGAAAATTGCGCCATGATTCTTAAACGAAGAATTTGGTAGGAACCCGTTCCTGGAGCAAGCAGCTACGTAGTATATGTAAGCAAGGATAGAACAATTTTTGAACGCGACAGTTTTTCCTGGGAGACAACACCGACGATAATTTCAAAATTGGTCATTGGGAAGACCAAATTGATCATTCCAGATGATTGGCCTGAGTTCCCTATAGAATCGGGAACTTATTATGTCGGAATTACCTCCAGAGATGACTTAGGGAATCAAAGTGACCCGATTATCGGGGATTCCGAGTCATTTTGACTGAGAATGGGCTTCTTGACTTAATTCACGATATATCTTTTCTGTCGTTGGGGTGGGGATTCCCAGTTTTTTCCCAAGATCGATAATGGTGCCGCCGAAAAGTTCCAGCTCGCTTCTGCCTTTTTTCTGGCAGATATCTCTCTGTAAAGAGGTTTGTGTATCCCGAGGAAACATCGCCGCCTTCTTGAGAGAAAGCTCCACAATTCCATCGGGCAGGCTGATGTTTCTCTTCGAAGCAATGGAGCAGACTTCGTTCATAATTCCCGCCGCCTCTTCTTTTAGCGAAGGTTCCTCCAAAATTTCTCCGATAGTTCGATCATAGCGAGCCGAGACCAGGCCGAAACTGGCTATAAAAATATACTTCTCCCAGATGGCCGGATTTGCATCTTCCATCCACTCATGATCAATCGAAGATTTTTCAAAGACCCTGAATATTTCATAGGGAACATAATCAGGATGGTCCGGATCTTTCCCAAAGATGACCTTTCCCGGTTTTCCAATATGGACGACGCCCCCCGGTTCTTCAATATGGGCAGAAATATAGACACAGGCTGGAAGAATGATTCCGGTCTTAATTTTTTTACGGATTCTTTCCTGAATGTCTGCCCCGTTGAGAGGAGCCAAAATAATAGTGTTCTCTTTTACGTAATCTTTAATGAAGGCAGTGGCGTCCGTAAGATCATACCCTTTCACGCAAATCAAAAAGATGTCGATGGGGGGAAGATCACTCATGTTCCCTGTAGCGAGCGTTGGTCTACAAATAACCCCTCCGTATTCGGGCGATTTAAGGAGGAGTCCGTTTCGCGTGATCGCCTCCAGATGCCTCCCTCGGGCTACAAAAAAGACCTGGGCAAGAGAGTCGGAATTTGGAGGGAAGGCATGGGCTAATTTTCCTCCGAAATACCCTCCGACACCGCCCACACCTACGACACAAACATTTAGACTACTCATCATCTTTCCATTTCCTTTCGCAAAAGAACCTCTTCCAAACGATTCTCAAAGCGCTGATCATCCGACGATGTTCTCTTCTTCGGCCCTCTTGTTCTGCCGCCACCTCGGCGGATTTTCGCCTTAACCTCCCGCTCCTCCAACAAAACCCCGATCTTTTCCGGATCAAACTCCCGACCCATCGGGCTCAGAGATTTCGCTTTCTTTCCCAGTACCATAGCTGCCAGTCCCCAATCCCCTGTAACGATGATATCCCCCGCTTTGGTCAAATTCATTATTTTCATATCTGCTTCCTGAAAACCGTCTCCTACCACAATCGAGTGATCTGATTCGATACGGTGGTTGAAACTGGCTACCGTCCAAACCGGGACATTATATTTTCGTCCAAGTCTCATGCAACTCTGTAAAACGGACTTGGGGCAGGCATCGGCATCTATCAAAATCTTCATAGGATCGAAGGATAAATTACCTTTCCAGGAGATTGTTTACGGAACAAGCCTTGATCTTTCCTTAAAGAAAGATTTTTACTTTAATACTACCATGAACAAAGGCAAGGTGTCCGCATAAATTGATCTAATAAAAAAGGGCAGAATCAATTGCCTCTGCCCTTCCATCGAAATCCACTCTCCCTTTTTTATAAAGGAAGGGGGGGATTATGATTTATTCATCAGATGTTCATGAATCGAATTGGCCGCTTTTCTTCCCGCTCCCATGGCCAGGATCACAGTAGCTGAACCTGTCACGATATCTCCTCCTGCCCAAACTCGGGGCTTGGTCGTCTTTCCTGTTTCAAGGTTTGCAACAATATAACCTCTCTTGTTTAACTCCAGGCCCGGCGTCTGTGTGGGAAGAAGCGGGTTGGCGCCGGCGCCAATGGCCACCACTGCCAAATCACACTCCAATTGAAATTCTGAACCCTTTATGGGAACCGGTCTGCGTCTCCCTGATTCGTCCGGCTCTCCCAGTTCCATCCGAAGGCATTCCACACCGGTGACCCAACCGTTATCGTCTCCCAAAAATCTTGTGGGAGCGGTGAGAAGATAGAATTGGACCCCTTCTTCCTCTGCATGGTGGACCTCTTCGATACGAGCCGGCATCTCATCCCTCGACCGGCGGTAGATGATTCGAACGGTGTCGGCTCCTAATCGCAGAGCTGTCCTGGCTGAATCCATAGCCACATTTCCTGCTCCGAAGACCGCCACATTTTTTCCCCTGGCAATCGGCGTGTCATATTTAGGAAAAAGGTATGCTTTCATCAGATTGGACCGTGTCAAATATTCATTGGCTGAATAGATGCCGCAATAGTTTTCCCCGGGAACGGTCAAGAACTGGGGAAGCCCTGCCCCTAAGCCTAAGAAGGCAGCGTCGTATTCTTTAAGCAGTTCGTCAACGGTCTCAATTCTTCCGATGACACAGTTACACTCCACCTTCACACCCAATCGCTCCAAATAGTTGACCTCCGACTGGACGATGTCCTTGGGAAGACGAAATTCTGGAATACCGTAGATCAGAACGCCTCCGGTTTTATGGAGGGCTTCAAAGATCGTGACCTCATGTCCTTTAAGGATAAGGTCCCCTGCCAGGGTCAAGCCTGCCGGTCCGGATCCCACGACCGCCACTTTTTTACCAGTTGCAGGAGCTTTTTCAGGAATCGTGACCTCCCCTTTTGTCCTCTCCCAATCCGCAGCAAACCTCTCCAATCTGCCGATAGCAACGGGTTGGTCCTTTTTCCCAACGATACACACCTTTTCACACTGATCTTCTTGAGGACAGACGCGTCCGCATACGGCAGGAAGACTATTCCGTTCCTTCAATTTCCGGGCAGCACCGGCGAAATCGCCCTCCGAAATAAGTTTGACAAAGGCCGGGATCTCGACTTCCACGGGGCACCCCTCAATGCATTTCGGTTTCTTGCATTGAAGGCAGCGACTCGCTTCCAACTGGGCCAATTCGGGTGTGTACCCAAAAGGGACCTCATCAAAATTCCGTGCCCTCACCTTAGGTTCCTGCTCAGGCATTTTCTGCCTTGGGACTTTTTGTTTTTTTTCTTTCTCCTCTTTTTCTGCCATTTCAAACCCCCTTATTTCCCTGCCGCCGTGAATTGTTCCATGGACACCTTCTCCTCTGTGAGATAGGCCCTTTGCCGTTTCACCAGCTCATCATAGTCAACCTCGTGGCCGTCAAATTCCGGGCCATCCACGCAGCAAAATTTCGTCTTTCCTCCCACCGTCACCCGGCAGGCTCCACACATCCCTGTCGCATCTACCATGATGGGATTCAAACTCACCATCGTCTTGACACCGTACTCCTTTGTCAATTTGCATAAAAACTTCATCATCGGGACAGGGCCGATCCCTACGATCAGCCTCACATCTTTCTGCTCATCCAAAATCTTACGGAGGACATCGGTCACAAACCCGTGATGGCCATAACTCCCGTCATCCGTCGTTACCCTCAAATCGTGGCTCGCCGCCTTCATTTCGTCCTCTAAGATCAGAAGGTCTTTCGTTCGGGCACCAATGATGGCGATCACATGGTTTCCCGCCTCTTTGTAAGCTTTGGTAATCGGGTACATCACAGCCACACCTGTTCCCCCTCCCACGCAGATGACCGTTCCAATTTTTTCAACATGGGTCGGCTTTCCCAAGGGCCCGATGATATCTTGGATGGAATCGCCTACGTTGAGAGTTCTCAGGAGAGCGGTGGACTTTCCGACGACTTGAAAGATCAAGTCGATCGTCCCGGCGGCCGGATCTGTTCCCCCCATTGTCAGGGGAATTCTCTCGCCCGTTTCGTTGACTTTTAATACGACAAACTGTCCTGGCTTTGCCTTCCGAGCGATTCTGGACGCCTCTACCTTAAAGTGGCATACTGTTTTTTCGGCCATTTCTCTTTTGTACGTAATCGTATGCACTCTCCCTTCTCCTTTCTGAAAAATTTTTCCCGGGGTTTATCCTACAGATATTAGTCATATAAATGAACCGAGTTTAAATGTCAAACTTTTATTGTAGCTAACATTTCTGGAGGTTCCTGGGTTTTTATGGTCATATAAGTTTCTATAAGATTCAGAGAAGATGACGCTTTCCGTAATTTGAAGTGCGTGGCCCCATTTCTTGAAATTTAAGAAAATATAAATTCGATATGCTTCTACATTCAACATATTGATATTATGAGACAATAACGTCTTTCGTCCTAAGAACTCAGAAAACTCCAACGGAATTTAGCTTGACAGACGCCAAAATTTAGTCCATAAATGAAACCATCGGAGCTTTATAAGGATTTTTAGGAATTCCCGGACACTGTTTAGGAAAGTCCTGGGGATGCTAAGAATGACGAAGGAGAAAAAAGATGAATTTAAAACTTTACGTAGGAAATCTACCCTTCGGAGCTTCAGAAGAAGATCTAAGAAAGCTTTTCTCTGAAGCAGGAACCGTTCAGTCTGTCAAAATTGTTACCGATTCTTATTCAGGGAGGTCTAGAGGATTTGGTTTCGTAGAGATGACCTCCCAAGAGGAGGCCCAGAAAGCAATCTCCCTCGTCAACGGAAAAACCATTATGGACCGGACCTTGGTCGTTAGCGAGGCCAAGCCTCAGAAAAAACGAGGTGGCGAGTTCAAAGGCAGAGGGGAGAGGGGTAGGTAGAGGAGAGGTCATTGGAAGTTAAAGTTCAAGATAATCAGATTGAGAATGCGATTAAATCCTTGAAACGCCAACTCGCCAGGGACGGGATCTTAAAGGAATTGAAGAAAAGAAGATCCTACGAGAAACCTTCCGTGAGGAAGAAAAGAAAACAGCAGGAGGCGAGGAGGAGAAGGCAGAGAGCAGCTCGCAGGTTTTCAAGGTAAAGCGTTTTTCTCTACTTTTCCTCCCCAGGCGGGCGCGAAAACTAACTTAACTTAGCCGGCGGGTCCACAGCCACCAAGAGTTTTCCCTCTTCTGTCTGAAGAAAGCCTTTTCTGGAGAGCAGGGCGATCGCCTCTGAGGAAAATGCCCCAACATCTTTGAAGTCAAGGATGACTTTCTGGATTTTAACATGCAAAACACCCTTAAGCCTCTCCACCAACTGTTTTGCTCCCTCCCGATCCATCGATCCCTCGAGTCTGACGAATAGGGTTCTAAGCCGCTCATTATAAACAGAATAGAGTTTGAGCGTATCGGCTGCTTTTTGACCGATCCGGAGTTTCTTCTCAGCGATTCTCTCCCCCACCCGCTGTATCAAATCCCGAGTATTTTGGATAGGGATGGTATCGTTCATCCTCTGCAAAATTCCTGAAAGCCCTGGAAGATATCCCTCCGGTGTCTTCTGTGCAATGCTTCGATAGGCGATATTCGAAAGGACCCGGGTGAAGAATCGTTGTTGGGGATGGAAAACCCTCTTAAAGATGGAACCCCAGGAGTAGCCCTCTTTGCACACCCAATTAAATCCCCGTTGAAGTGTCTCTTCGGTCATCAATCTCGGCTTGAAAACGACGGTGGCTCCATTATACTGAGCCCAATCCTTATGCAGGAGCCTGCCCTCCGACTCCATCCTTTGAAATAAAGCTGTCCCGGATAAGGGGGTGAGAAGGAAGAAACTGGGCAGTTCGATGCGGTTCCGTTCACAAAATCGGAGTGTCCTTTCGAAGACCCCTTCATCATCATGATCCAATCCAAAAATGAACCCGGCCAAGATAAAGATGTCGTAGTCGTGAACGGCTTTCATGGCTTCCTCAAATTGGTGGGCTTGATTAAAGCTTTTATTCACATCCTTCAAGTTTTCTGAGGAGAGAGATTCCACCCCAATGAACAAAGAGACACATCCACTCTCCGCAGCAAGTTTCAGAAGTTCGGGGTCCCGAGTCAGGGTCATACTGGCCTGGCTGGCCCATTTCTTCTTGAGGGGCTTCAATCGGGTAAAGAGTTCTTTGGCGTAACGACGATTTCCGGCGATATTATCATCGATGAAAACAAGGAAATCCCCTTCTAACCGCTTCACCTCTTCAATCACTTCATCCACCGGACGACAGCGGTAGGTCTTTCCAAAAAAATGGGTGACATGACAAAAATCACATTGGTGAGGGCAGCCCCGGGTCGTCTGGACACAATTGATCGTCATGTAGGCATCTTTATGAAGGAGATCAAGCCTCGGAAAGGGAAGTCTTTCCATTGAGCAGAAGGACTCCGCCTGATAGAAAGGTTTGAGGCACCCCTGCTTAAAATCTTCAATCAATCCTCCCCAGACATTCTCCGCTTCACCAATGACCAC
>Ga0187784_10000081_pt1 | contig 55819 bp, 34 predicted proteins | sample 1015_SJ02_MP15_2_FD_132964 | JGI IMG/M metagenome (GOLD analysis project Ga0187784, IMG submission 132964) | Tropical peat soil microbial communities from peatlands in Department of Meta, Colombia - 1015_SJ02_MP15_20_MG | ecosystem: Environmental > Terrestrial > Soil > Wetlands > Peat | place...
ACCTCCAAATTCCAATATGCCTTGGCCACGTAAGCATCGAGCGCCACCGGATCGGTTCCGGCGACCAGCGTCTTCTTAAACAGAACATCTTCGAGATTGCCCCCGGTCGGACCATTACGCAGAAGGATCCGGTAACAATCGATGACTGTTAGGGTGGGTCGCATGAAATCTGCTAGATCTACGAGACTTTCATTGATCTTTTGGTGCAACTGATGACGCGGTCCTCCCAGGATGCCATACCAGTTCTTCATTCCCAGAGTCGTGCCGGTGAGGCTGTGATGTTTGGCGATTGGAACGTTGATGACTTTGTCGGCATTTAGGAAGGGCTCAAATACTGGCCACTCGTGGAGAATCTCGCCCTGCAGGTCCACGTCCGTGAACCTGGCGAGATCCGGCAGGATGACTTCCGCTCCTTCGCGCTGCGCCGCCTCCGCGATTCCTGATCTCTGAAAGCAACGACGCGCCTCGTTGCAGCTCACGTCAGTCACAACGACTTTCTTCGCCCCGGCGTTCCAGCACTGCCGGACAATCTCTGCGACCACCAGCGGATTGGTGTTGGCTGCCTGTTCCGGAGTGCGGTCCCAACCGATGTTGGGCTTTACAACTACGATGTCAGCGCGCGAGATGAAGCGCCTGATGCCGCCCAGCTCTTCAATCGCCTGCCGCGCCAGCCGCTCGGGATCATCTCCTTGGATAATCGCCATCTCGGGCAGTGCAGCATCTCCAGCTACCGTATGACTGCGCTTTACGTTCATTGCCAGAACTGGCTGGGGGCGCTCGCTGCGTTCGCCGAGCCAGAGCCCAAGCCCGGCAGTTCCAGCAGCGACGCCACCTAGGCGGAGTATTTTGATCAGGGCTTCGCGCCGGTTGAGCGGTACGCTGTTATCCGTCTGAATGTCGGCGCCGCGGCGCTGGTTTTGCTTTTGCACGACAACTGCATTCTAATTTTGCTTGATGGCGACGCCTGTGCAGTCCGTCACACCACCTTGTGTCGATCGGCCCACATCTGTCATCCGAGCGGCTTTGGGCCTGGTTGGATTCAGCGCGGTGATCGGCCAGATTGTGCTCATGCGGGAACTCATCGTCGTATTCAATGGAAATGAGATTTCGCTGGGCATCATGCTGGCCACCTGGCTGTTTTGGACTGCGGTGGGCAGCGGCATGGCCAGCCGGTCCGTGCGCAGCACAAGCGATGCTCGAACTGCGGTCGCAGCCTTCGAATGCCTGCTTGGCGCTAGCCTACCGCCAACCATCTGGATCCTCCGCGCCTCTAGAACTTTTTTTCAGCGGGTCCCAGGCGAGTTAGTCGGGCCGCTGCCGATGTTGCTCACATCCTTGGGGTGCCTGAGTGTGTTCTGCATTCTCTGCGGAGGTCTCTTCGTCGTCGCGGCGCGCATGTATCAGGAGAAGCGCGCCATCTCAGGTCGTGTCGCGACCAGTTCCGCCTACTTGCTTGAAGCTGCCGGGTCAGGGTTAGGGGGAATCCTGGCCAGCGTCGTACTGCTGCGTTTTCTTGACTCCTTCGAGATCGCGATCGTCCTCGCTCTCGTCAATCTGTGCATGGCTGCCATCTTATGCTACCGGATGCGACGCGCGCAGATTATCGCCGTGGCGCTGCTGTCATTCGCTCTTGCTATCCCGCTACTTGTATACGTTGCCCCGTCTCTGAACAGCTCTTCACGGCAGCGCTTGTGGCGGGGATTTCACGTATTGGCATCCCGCGACTCCATTTACGGCAACCTTGCGGTGATTGGAACCGGCACCATCCGCAGCATTTACGACAACGGCGTGATCCTTGCCAGCGCGCCCGACGAAGCTGCCGCGGAAGAAGCAGTTCACTACGCTTTGTTGGAGCATCCTGCACCAGCAAATGTTCTGCTCATTGGCGGAGGGGTAAACGGCAGCATTACTCAAGCGCTGAAGCATCCGACGCTGAAGCGCGTCGATTATGTTGAGCTCGACCCTGCACTCATTGAAGTGACCAGGCAGTTCTTTCCAACAGCGTCTCTCTCTTTTGCAGAACCTCGGGTGCACATCCACTACGCAGATGGCCGGCACTATCTCAACACCGCCGACGACACATTCGACTTGATCATCCTCGATCTTCCCGATCCGCAGACCGCGCAGTTGAATCGCTTTTACACCGCGGAGTTCTTTCATTCCGCTCTTGATCATCTCGCTCTCGGGGGAGTGCTCGCATTGCAGCTGCGCTCGTCGGAAGATTACATCAGCCCTGATTTGGCAGAATTTCTGCGTTGCATTCACCGCACCCTGCGACAGGTGTTTCCCAATGTCGCCATCATTCCAGGCGAAACCATCCATTTCTTCGCCGCCTCGCAACCCAATGTTCTGAGTGATGATCCGCAAACCCTGATCTCGCGACTACGGGAGCGGAACCTGCAGACACAGTACGTTCGGGAATATTTCATCCCATTTCGCATGATGCCCGACCGAATGGCCCAAGTGCGGGAGCTGTTACAACCTCTGCCGACCACGCCGATCAATCGCGACTTCGAGCCAATCGCGTATTACTTCGATGTCGTGTTGTGGAGCGCCCAGTTCAAGTTCGGATATTCGAACTGGCTGCGGGAGGCAGCGCACATAGGTTTCACTCGTATCATCGAAAGTGCTCTAGTGACACTTTTATTGGCTGCGGTGCTGGTGGCATACCTGCCCATGCGAGAGACGCGCGCCCATGCATCCGTGGCATACTGCGTCGCTGCTACCGGGTTCACCCTGATGGCTCTCCAGATTTTCCTCCTGCTCGCATTTCAGTCCGTTTACGGCTACGTCTACCACCAACTCGCCCTCCTTATCGCCACGTTTATGGCTGGCATCTCAGTCGGGAGCTGGTTGGGCATTCGCCGCGTCCGATCCAGCGATGATCCACCATTCGGCGTCATCGCCACTATTCAGTTCATTCTCGCGTCTTCGGCGCCCGCCCTCATTTTCTTAGTCGGCTTGCTCTCGCACATTTCTGCGACGTTATTGGTTGCACAGTTTCTCTTTCCAGCGTTAGCGAGCTTAGCCGGAATGTTGGGTGGCTATCAATTTCCTATTGCTACGGAAATTTACCTTTGTGACAGCAAAGCCGGCCTCGGTGCGCTTTATACTATCGACCTGTTGGGTGGATGCGCTGGAGCGCTTCTGTTGAGCAGTTATCTGATCCCGGTTTTTGGGTTCCGGAAAATAGCATGGCTCACTGCGGCGGTGAACCTGGCGCCGGCACTCCTGGCCGCGAGGATGGGCCAACAGTCAAAGGTGCCTCAGGCATGAGCGCCTCAGGCTTTGCCTCTCCAAACACCACCGCCGAGAACATAAAAATATCTGTATTCTCATCCTTCCAGCAATCTGCGGACATGTCCGCTTTCGCACAGGTTTCTTCGAGAAACTTCTGACGATCCCACCTTGCTTCCACCGGAACCTGCGGGAGAAGAAGCCCTTGGTAAGTTCCGTTTTTCATGAGCAGACCGTGTTGCCCGACTTTGATCTCTCGAATATCAATCACCCGCCGTAACGGCGAGAGCACTGAGATTTCATATTCTAGCTGCGGTAGCTCCGAGGCTGACACCGGCCGAAAGCGTGGATCGCGCAGAGCGGCAAGGGTGGCTGTATCTCGCACAATCATGTAGAGAGGTTTAACTGCAGTGGTGTAGCCAATGCATCCCCGCAGTTCTCCCGATTCTTTCAAGGTCACGAATGCGCCGCGCTCCTGATTCAAGGATTCATTCGAGCTTGGGGATGGTTCGTATGCTTTTCCCAGCCGTACTGCATATTCGACTGATTTACGCGCGAGAGAGAGTAGTTCGCTTTTTTCACGAGCACTCAGAGAAAACGGCTGCTGCACAGCCTCCCGGCCTTGAGCTTTTACTAGCGCAACTGCACTGTATCCAACCACACGAGAGTGATCCCCCGTGACATCGCCGGAATTGGCATACTTGAGCACAAGCGCCTGGTTCGCTCCCATGCGCTCTGCTGCGATCATCGCCGCGACAATGGGCGCACCGCCACAAGCTTCCCAGACGCGCATCTCGAAGTTCTGTGACATGCTGAAATAGTCCCAAGCCTGCAATGCGTTCAGGGTTTTGTGATCAATCTTTACTGCTTCGTCGTAGGGGTGATAGTGCGACAAATCAGAACTGGCCAGAATCAGAGTGTCGCTGCCCTGGATCATCTTCGCCAGGGCCACTCCCAGAGCGCGGCTGCTTTCATAGCTCTGGTCTCCCATGACGACGGGCACGAGTTGGAAATCTCCCAGCACGCGCTGCAGCCACGGCAATTCCACTTCAAGTGCATGTTCGGCGCCTTTTGGCGTGGGAACATGCCCCTGACTGGAGAGCCGGATGGTTGGGCTCATGTTAACCAGTTGCTTTGCGAATGCCTTGTCTATTTGAACTGTTCCGAGTGGTGTCACGTAGGCATCGCCATCGAAGACCGAGGTGAAGTCAAATGCTTCGTAATGCGAAGGTGCAATGACGACGACGCGCGAAAACTTTCGTCCCTTCAATGCGGCATAGGTGTAAGCAGCTACTGGGCCGGAGTACTGATAACCTGCATGCGGCGCAACGACGGCGACAATCGGGTCAGTGATCGGCGGAGGGGACGCATGCCTCAGCATGTCATCGATCATCGCTCCCAATACCATTGGGTCCGCGGGATAGAAGCTGCCTGCGACTCCTGGTTGCCGCACGTTCGGGGGAGTGACGGCGAGAGAATTTTGTAGCGTTATGATCGCGGAGATCGCAATCAACCAACACGTTATTCGAGATTTTGCAGAGCGCACCTTGTCTCTCATGGCCACCTCCTCTTGCACCCTCAGGCGTGCCATACTCCCGGAATTTGTTGCCCGCAGAAAGGACAACTGCCCTTTCGAATCAGCATCTGCCTGACCATCAGCCCTACCCGCTCGACCAACGTTCGGCGGCACTTCGGGCAATAGGTGTTTTCGGCGGGATGTCCGGGCACATTGCCGATGTACACGTAGTGCAGCCCTTCGGCGTCGGCAATCGCCTTGGCACGCTCAAGTGTGGGAACCGGGGTTATAGGCAGGTTCTTCAGCAGATATTCAGGATGAAATTGCGTGAAGTGCACTGGTACCTCGACGCCCAGATTTGCCTTAATCCAGCGAACTAAGCCGATGAATTCCGAATCACTATCGTTCAGTGTCGGCAGCACTAAGTAAACTATCTCCGTCCACTTACCGATTTTTCGCAGAGTGACGAGTGCATCGAGCACGGGCTTCAATTCCCCAACCACAACATCCTTGTAATAAGACTCGGAGAAGGCTTTCAGATCGATTTTGACGGCATCCATTTTCCCGTAGGCCGTCTTGAGTGCTTCCTCTTGCATGTAACCGTTCGACACCACCACACTACGCACTCCAGCTTCGTGCCCGGCATCGGCTACATCCATCAAGTATTCGCTGAAGATCACTGGCTCGCTGTAGGTATATGCGATGGTTGGACAGCCGTGCTGCTTGGCTAAATCGGCGACCAACTTCGGAGGAGCGTATTCGGCTGGAACCTGCTCAGGCCGCACCTGCGAGATGTCCCAGTTCTGGCAGAATTTGCAATTAACGTTACAGCCGGCTGTTGCCAGCGAAAAGGCCAGCGTTCCGGGCAAGTAGTGGAAAAGCGGCTTCTTCTCAATCGGATCAATATGCGCGGCGCACACTCGCGAGTGAACCAGCGTGTAGTAGGTTCCTCCGTGATTCTCTCGCACACCGCAATAGCCGCGCTCCCGGTCGCCCACCGTGCATTCTCGCGGACACAGCTTGCACTTGACCTTCTTGTTCTGCAGCTTCTGGTAGAACTTCGCTTCGACAGTAAACCGCGAATCATCCTGCTTCTGCGGAGCAGACCCAGCGGACACCGCGACCAGTGGCTGGGCCAGGTCACAGATGCTTAACGCTGCTCCTGATACAAGTGCGCACTTCAGAAAGGAGCGGCGGTCGAGCGGAGATGAGAATGCACTGCAGTCACTTCTTAGGGCATTTTCCTTCGCAGGCGTGACAACGGCTGGAGAGTTTGCTCGCGCATTAGGCTCACCTGACATACGCAGCCTCAATCACATAGCAGCCTAGACCTCAACCATTGCAATCCGTTTAGGATCATTTGTCCCCAACCGATGCTGGGCGTCTGCCGCTGTCGCGATGTAGTGCGGCGCTCTGCCCTCGGCTTCCAGCGGCTTCATTCTCTTTTCGGCTCGCTTGCGCTCGATGATCTGCCAGCCGACGTAGTCGAGCGCAACAGGATCCTGGGAAACGATCAACTCATTGTTCTGCCAGGCATACTGCGGCTTGTATCCGGGCCCGCCTTCATAGGAAGCCGTGGTCGCATCGCAGATCGTCAAGCACATTCGGTTCCTGATCGCGGGCAGCATGTTCACGTCGGCGACGTACGGATCACAGCCATTGGGGTGGTACTTGTTCGGATTGTGAATTACGCCGTACATGTTTTTTAAAGCCGCGGTTATACCGGCACCATCATGGTCTTTTAGGACTGGCACGTTGATTAATGCATCACATCGTCGCGTCAGGATGTTCGATAACCGGCTGCCGATATCACCATAGGTTTCCAGCTCTTCTTCATAACCGACTCGATCAGTGCCAAAGCATTGGACAACATTCCCCGCGGTCGAAATGCGGAAGCCAGCACGCTCCAACTCTTCGGTATCGCGGTCCCAAATCACGATGTCTGCCGCTCTAATTCCAGCTTGCTGCAACCTTTCGCAAATGGCTTCAACAAGCTGAAAGTTCGAAGAAAGTCCTCGTCCTCCGAGCGCATTCACCTTGAGTCCCACCTTCGCTCCCGGCCGAACGAGTTTTTTCCATGGCCCAATGGGGTCATCAAAACTGAACAGAGCCTGCATAGAACGATCCAACAAGCTCAGAACACGGCTGGAATTTACAGTCGTGCCATTAGTGCGCAGCATCGCGTCGCGTGCGATCACAACCCGGGATTTTGTTGGGACCGCTCCTTGTTGGGCGGACCCAAGCCGTAAAACTCCGCTCGTGCGGAGAATCGCAGCACCGGTGACGCATGTCTTCAGGAACTCCCGCCGGTTCGTTTCACCCTTCCAGTCCATGAACGGTACCCCTGCTTGGAGACTTTGAAACCATCTCATCGATACATACCGCAATCGATGCCGGGATTCAGTGACAACGCACACACGTGCGCGGCTCACTTATCTCATTCTTTCCTCGATAACCTGTCCTAGCTCCAGAAGAGCCTGGGGCGCCTCGCTTGACTGTTGATAGGCGACGATTCGAACCAGATAGAAGCCCTCTCGAAAGATCAGACTTTGGTCGTACACGCGAGCACCGTCTCCTAGTTGGACATGCCTAGCCTCGCCGGTCGGCTCCGAGTCGAAAATTCTCATCGGGCCTTCCGCACTTTCCATACTGTAAATATCCACCACCACGTCGAGCTTCTCCCGGTACTTGTAATCGGACGTGAACACTCGCTGCACTCCCGCCTTCAAATATCGTTCCGCCTCTCCATCGATGTATTTCCACAGGTTTGCAGCCTCAAAGGTCCGTGTGTCGCTGCTCTTCGCCCATCCTTCGGCCTCATTGGAGGGAGGAAAGAGCGCGTAGGCGTCGTGTTCTCGGTGACAACCGGCTTCTCCCAGAGGCGTCAGGCAACATGCAACCAATAACGCGCCGTACAACAGATCAAACATCTTTCTCACACCATGCTCCTTTTGCTTCGGTTCAGCAGGATCTGGTTTGTGCGCGAGCGACTCTCGCCAATACTTGTCACATAAACAGCCGCCCGATCCTGAACAGGACAGGCGTATTCACAAGCGCCGCAGCCCACGCAATGCTGCGGATCAATAAAAGGTTGTTTTATCTGCTTGAGATTCCCGTTTGCGTCGGCGACTTCGGCTGGCCGCAGATAGATGGCCTTGGGTGATGTCGGACACCACTCTTCGCAGACGATGCATGGTGTGGCCATGGCCCAAGGCAGGCATCGCCCTCGATCAATGAATGCTGTGCCCAGAATGACCGGTTTAGCAGTGCCTGTATTGTCGACTGCCCAGCCTTTCTCCTTGGCCGTGATCTCCCAGATAGCTCCCGTGGGGCAAATTTGTGAACACAAGACACAACTACTCTCGCAATAGCCAATTCGCGGAATCATTACCGGCGTCCACAGACCTTCAAAACCTGCCTCGGTCAACGTCGGATGCAGAGCGTTGTTCGGGCAAACCTTCATGCACTCGCCGCAACGCGTACAGCGGGACAGGAAGTATTCTTCGTCAAGGGATCCGGGCGGCCGCAGCAAACGCTCATGGCGCTCGACTGCGAATCCAGGTGTGCTCCGCAATAGCGGAACGATGGCCGCACCCGCAACCAGTCCGGTGATCACCTTGCGTCGCTGCAAGTTCAGGACAACTGAGTTCGTAGCAGGGAAAAACTTGAACTGCAGCCCGTGCTCCGGGCACTCATCAACACAATTCAGGCAAAGATGACACTCGGGTTGTCGCCACGGAACATTACCAATCGGATCGTCGCCGCCTTGACATCGCAGCAGGCAGCGGTTGCAGTTCTCACAGTGCTCGGGCGTCTTGACTAAACCAAGAATCGACCAACGAGACAGCAAGCCGAGCAATGCTCCCAGCGGACACAGCGCCCGGCACCAGAAACGGGTGACTCGAAAATTCAACGCGACAAGGAAAATGAAAATCCCACCTAACCAAATTCCCTGGCGAAAGTACGGCTGCCTAAAACTCAGCAACCAACCTCCAAGAAGGAAGTGCAACACACTGCCGGTCGCCTGCAGCCCTGCAAGTTGGCTATGCTCCAGCACGCGCAGAATGGAGCTCACGGCATAATTCGTTCCGGGCAAAATAGAGAGACCCAGCGAGCGCACCAACAGTGAGAACGGATCCATCCATCCCACGAGCCCCGTGCCCATTACGGCTGCGATCAGGCCGGCAATCAGCAGGTAATATTTAGTGGTCTGCCAGCGCTTGTAGCGGTTTGACTCAATTAGCTGCTTCCCACGCTTGCGCTCGGATTTCAAGCTGCTAAAGAAATGGTGAACGGACCCGAGAGGGCATATCCAGCCACAGAAGAAACGTCCCAGAAAAATCGTCGGAATCAGAATCAACAAGCTCCATAACAATCCGTGGTACAACGCGCCACTCGCGAGTGCGTTCGACAACGCGACCAGAGGATCGAGGCGAAAGAACAAATTGACCGGATAAGGAAGGCGGATATCACCGCCAGCGGCGCGTAGCGACCCGCGGAACTCGGTGTGCAGCAGAAGAAACAAGAAGAGCAGAAAGAAAATGACCTGCGAAATGCACCGCAAACTGGTTGGCTTGAAAAAACGCACCCGGGCAATTCTCCTCGAAGCAAATCGACCAAAGCTCGCGCTGCGTCTGGAGCGTCTGCGTCCGCTTCAAATTCAATGTTCTGCCGAGCTGTCACTGCATTGCTGTGAGCCGGATCACGTGGTTTGGGCAGCCTCGCACCGAGGAGGACTTGTATAATCCATGTGACTACTTCCAGGAGCCTGGGGTGAAAGAAGGCATCCTCTTTATTATTCTTGCAGTTGCTGGGCAAGGACCTACGTTCGACAAGATACGCATCACAGTGAGCAACTACACCGCGGAATCAGGTGAATTCGTTATCCATGGTGCGGCGGCCGGAAAGCCCATTGATCTCCTGTGCGATCAAGACAGTCCGTTTTGCAGCGCTCCTGAGCGTGGCGAGTACTGGATGGTCAACTGGACAGTCCCGACGATCGAGTACCGTGGGCAGTACGTTTGCAGGGACGTGGACCTATATCGAATTGCATCTAACCCGGAGAGGGACCGGAAGCTCGGAGAGTACTGCTTAGTGCAGAAGTAACAGCCGCCAAATCGAGAGGCTCAGTGCCGCTACTGGGTACACTCCACACGGCAAGTGCGTCTGGATTTGTCCAGATCCTGTTACATGAGCAAGTCTTGCTTTCCGAAAACCGGGTCACAAGAGAGAGACTAGCCATTACAGCCGTTCGCGAACGTCTGGGTGACAGGCATCACGCTCAGTAGTGACGGCCCGGCGATTTCCTCGACGAGAGGCGTGCGATTCAGCTACTCTGGGATTATTAAGAATACGCAGGAGATTCTCACGCATGGTCTGACGGACGCATCACAGGGGTAGGCTTCTCGCATCCAACTGATGCCACACGTTGGAGGTGTACATGTTGGGCCTCCGTATTTCAGCACTGCTTTTGCGTACTTTCTGTCTGCTAACAGTTATTTCGCTCTCAGCCGCTACCGCGCTGGCGCAAGCAACAACCGCAACCGGCGGTATTCAAGGAACAATCATCGATCCTTCCAGTGCGGTCGTTTCTAGCGCGGCAATCACCATTAAAAGCGTGCTGACCGGCCAGGAGTTCCACCTCGTCTCGTCAAGTGCCGGCACCTACAATTCAGGCGCGCTCCTGCCTGGCACATACGTATTGGCGGTCGAGGTGGCCGGTTTCCGCCCCGTAAGTCTCCCCGTCATCGTGCAGGTAGGAGTCGTCTCGGCCGCTGACATCAAACTTCAACTTGGAACCGAGCTGCTGGCGCTTACGGTGGAGTCAGCAGTCGTCACCGTGAATACCGACCAGGCAACTGTACAAGGTGTTGTCACACCTGAACAGATTGCGGAATTACCCACGAATGGTCGTAATTTTCTCGATCTCGCACAATTGGAGCCGGGGGTTCAAATACAGGATGGTGGCGACTTTCATCCCACCAAGACGGGCTTCGTCGGCGTTTCGATTGGGGGTCGATTCGGTCGTACTACCCGCATCGAACTGGATGGGATTGATATCAGCGACGAAACCGTCGGCACCACCACCCAAAACATCCCGCAAAGTGCCATTCAGGAGTTCCAGGTCAGCCAATCGACCCTCGATCTTTCCACTGGAATCACATCTTCCGGGGCAGTGAGTGTGACCACGGAAAGCGGCGCCAACGATCTTCATGGAGGTGGCTTTTATAACTTCCGCAGCGATGACACCGCGGCCAAGATTCGCACAGGAGTTCCTTTTCAGCGGAACCAGTTCGGCGGACGGCTCGGTGGACCGATTTTGTCCGACAAGCTCTTTTTCTTTGTGGACGCCGAGCGCACCAAACAGGATATGGTAGCGCCCGTCGAGCTTTCGCCACCGTTCAACGTTCTGGACGGGACGTTCAACGCCCCCTTTCGCGAGACCGAAACCATCGCTCGGATCGACTGGCAGATTCACCCTGACTGGCGTGCTTTCTACCGCTTCTCTTATGACGAAGACATGGTGGTAGCAACTTTCTTGCCCGATACGTTCCAACCATTTCGCAATCGCAATCACACTCAGGTGCACGCGGTTGGCCTTGACTTCACTACCGGGGAGTTCACCCATAGTGTTCGCTTCGGCTACACGAAGTTCAGCAACAACATTGCCGATGCCACGATGGCTTCGGGAGCATTTAATCCTCTGCCGCAGATTGAGCTAGGCATTGGTGACGATCCTACCTGCGTGCAGGCTCCGAATCTGTTCTGCTCTGGCCCCACCATCCTCGCACCACAACAAATCCTGCAGAGCAACAAGCAGGTCAAATACGACGGAAGCAGGATCTTGGGATCACACATCCTGCGCTACGGAGGAGGAGTAAACCGCATCCTCGCCGGAGGATTCGAGGCACTGTTTAAGAACGCGCCTGGAGTGCTCTCCGTGTTCAACTCGCAAACTGAGCTTGCAGCTTCTTTCGGCCCGTTTCCCGGCGGCGGATCCAATCCCTTGAATTATCCCGCGACCTTGGCGGTGATCGGTAACGGGCAAGGCTTCTTCAGCGAGATTCCTGCCTTCGGTTTGCCGGGCGGAGGCAGAGCTGATACCCGCCTTTCTGTGTATTTTGGCGACCTGTGGAAGCTGAAACCAAACCTCACGCTGAGCTATGGGCTTCGTTACATACGCGACACGGGGCGCAGCGACAGCGACATCCCACCGATTCCGTGTTCTGAGCTGTCTCCCCTGTTGGCAGCTTCGCTGCCGCAACCGTGTACGGGGAACCTGCTTGACCTGTTCGGAACCGGCTTAGGCAACCGAATAAACCAGCCCAATGTGAACTTCGGGCCGCAACTCGGAATCACCTGGGATCCCTGGTCTAACGGAAAGACTGTCTTCCGCGGTGGTGTCGGGCTGTTTTACGAGAATTCAATCTTCAACGATCTTTCTTTCGACCGGCCAGCCCGGGAGCCGAGAGGGTTGTTCTTCGGCGCCGCGCGACCCTGCCCTTCCGGATTCGTCGAAATGCCGGATGGAACGACGGTAACCAGCGTCAACGGCCTCAACATCGCCACCCAAGTCTGCAACCAGCCTATCGGCTTAGTCGCCTCGGATTTCGTCGCGTTACAACAAATCTTCGTTGCCGCGACTTCGGCCGTCGGTGCTGCCGGTGTGAACCGCACATTTGTGGGCAATACACTCGCCGAAGGACTCGATTCGACCGGCAATCAGTTGATTGCGCCCAACTATCGCACGCCTTATTCGGTCCAGGTCAATGCTGGTGTGCAGAGGGAACTGCGCCGCGGCACGGTTTTGGCCGCGGATTACGTCCGCAACGTCGGCTTGCATTTCCTGATCGGCTATGACACGAACCATGTCGGAGATGCGCGCTTCCTCTACGTGCAAAATGCACTGGCGGCGATCAACGCAACACTTTCTCTTTGCGGCGTTGCCACCATCGACCAGGCGATTGCAGTTTGCCCGGGTCTCCACCCAGCAAATCCGCTGCAGCCGGGTAGCAAGCCCGGACCCGCCACCATCATGGACTTTGCCAGCAATGGGCTGGATTCTGGGACCATCTTCCAAGGCGGGCTGCCACCCGCGGCAGCAGGTTTACCTCCGGGTGTGGGAGCGGCCTTCCCAGGACAGAATCCATTTCTGGGAGAAGACCAGATGCTGTTCCCTATTGGCCGCTCGGTTTACAACGCTCTGCTGATCTCGATTCGCCAGGACGTCAAGAGTCCCATGCGCGGAATCAAACACCTGAACTTGCAGGCTTCTTATGCACTGTCGCGTTTTGTCAGTGTTGCCGAAGATCAGGACTTCATCAGTAACGCCGTGGATTTCCGCAATCCTCTGCATTACATCGGCCCAAACAGCTTGGACCGGACGGATCAGATCTCGGTGGGTGCTGTGGCAGACATGCCGGCCGGTCTGCGCCTCAGCTTGATATCGCATTACGATACTGCGCTCCCCGGCACGCTCGTGCTTCCCTCCACCGGATTACCGGGAGAGATTTTCCGTACTGATATCACCGGGGACGGCACTACCGGAGACATTCTGCCGGGCACCAATACTGGATCATTTGGACGGAGCGTGAAAGTTGGCGACCTCAACAATGTCATCAGCGCCTACAACAGCAATTACGCCGGCAAACTCACCCCGGCGGGCCAAGCCTTGGTTCAAGCGGGCTTGTTCACGTCCGCACAACTAACCAGCTTGGGGGCTGTTACTCCCCCCATTCAGCCTGCTCCGCCAAACCAAGTGGGCATCGATGCTCTGAAGACTGTCGACGCCAGCCTTTCCTGGGTCTTGCACCCAGACAAGATCATCGGCCGCCTACCAGAGTCGTTCACCATCGAACCCGCGGTGAGCGCATTTAACGTTTTCAACTTTGCCAACTTTGATCCTCCCACCCAACTGCTACGGGGCACCCTTAACGGCTCGGCAGGATCGGCAAACGGTACTCCGCCGGCACTGCGCAGCAACCGCATCGGCCTGGGTACGGGTGTGTTCGCCCTAGGTGCGCCGCGCATCTTTGAGTGGGGACTGAAAATCAATTTCTAGCAAGCAGGAAGCTTTGGTGCTTCTATGCGGGCTCCCTCAGTTGCAAGCCTTCTGCGATGGCCTGCTAACTCTGGGACGGTCTTAACCGCTGAAGTTTGCGACCGGCACCCGCGCAAAGTCGGAAAAGTGGGTTGGAGGCCAGGTCATGCTTCAGTACCTGTCGCATTATTTTCCTGTCGAGGGATTGAAAATCCTGATCGTGTTGTTTCTGTCCTTCCTCATTGGTCTGGAGCGTGAAGAACACAAAGCCGAGTCGGAGCATTACTCTTTTGGCGGCGTGCGGACATTCCCGCTCATAGGATTTCTTGGCTACGTGATGGCGTTGCTATCGGGAAATCAACTTCTGCCGCTGGCTATCGGCTTCGCGGTGGTGGGTGGCTTCCTGCTGGTATCTTATCGACACAAGCTCACTTCCGAAAAGGTTGCGGACACCCCGGGAATCACAACCGAAATCTCCGGGCTCGGCACCTACCTTTTGGGCGCCCTGGTATACCAAGGTTACTATTGGATCGCGACCACGCTCGCGGTTATCAGTTTGCTTCTACTTGAGTTGAAGGAAGTACTGGAGGGATTGTCCGGGCGCATCGCACCCCGGGAAGTTCTTACACTCACAAAGTTCTTACTGCTGACCGCGGTTGTCTTGCCGGTACTGCCTAACGCAGAATTTACTGAGTTCCGCATCAACCCTTTCAAGACGTGGACCATGGTGGTGGCGGTCAGCGTAATTTCTTATGGTAGCTATCTTCTCCTGAACCTCACCAAAGAGCGGAGTGGCGTCATTCTCTCAGCTGCCTTGGGAGGAGCCTATTCTTCAACCGCCACAACAGTCGCCCTCGCAAGGAGAGCTCCTGGTGAACAACGGTGGCATTTGTTCTCCGGCGGAATCCTCGTTGCATCGGGGATAATGTATCTCCGACTGGCTGTATTGCTTTTGCTGTTTAGCAGGCGTCTTCTTGCTATGCTGGCTGGACCTCTGGTGAGCTTGTGTTGCCTCGCCACGGCAGGCGGCTGGGTCTGGTCACGTCTCCCTGACCCCACGTCGGGACAACGATCGAAAAGGAGGGTTACACCGCGCAATCCTTTGGAACTTCGCGTGGCCTTCTTGTTCGCAGCTCTCTTTGTAGGTCTTCAGGTCCTTACGGGTCTGGTAGTCACTCACCTGGGAAAAAGCGGCATTTATGCCTTGTCTGGCATAGTTGGTTTGGTGGATGTAGATCCTTTTGTCTTGGGCATGACTCAATCTGCGGGAAACCTTACGCCAGTCTCTTTGGCTGCAAAATCCGTTGTAATCGCTGCAGCGAGTAACAACCTCGTCAAGGGGATCTACGCGTTTGCCTTCTCGGATCGGAAGACCGGCTTTCAAAGTCTTGGCCTATTAGGGTGCCTGGCCCTTCTGGGTCTTACTCCGCTCGCCTTCCTCTAGCGATCCGTTGAACCTCGACTACGCGCTTTCAGCGTTGCACTCGGCCTGACCCTCCGCCTTTTAGAAGAGCCTCCACTTCTTCTCTAGTTGACCGGCTGAAGTCTCCAGGAATGGAATGTTTCAAACAGCCTGCGGCGACTGCGAATTCGAGCGCTTCCCGATGCGTGGCGAATTGCTGCAAACCGTAAATCAAACCCGCCGCGAAGCTGTCTCCGCTGCCGACTCGGTCGACAATGTGGGTGATCTCGTAATGCCGGCTGGTCAGGAATTCCTTGCGATCGTTCAGGCACGCCGACCAGCCGTTATGCGAAGCGCTCTTCGACTCCCGTAAGCTTATGGCGATCGCCTTCAAGTTGGGATACTGCCGCAGCACCTGCACAGTTAGGCTTTCGTATTCTTCAACCTCCAATTTGGTCGAATGCACGTCCACCTTCGCCGAAATACCCAAAGCCATCTGCACATCCTCTTCGTTCGCGATCAGGATTTCCACCAGCCTTACCAGTTCCGGCATTACCTCGTGGGCACGCTTGCCCCACTTCCACAAATTCTTGCGGTAGTTCAGATCGCACGAAACGCTAATGCCTTGCTCTCGCGCCTTCGACAGAGACTCCAGCGCAAGCTCAGCCGCGGGGGCGCTGATCGCGGGGGTGATCCCGGTGATGTGGTACCAGAGCGCACCATCGAAGACCCTGCCCCAATCCAGATCACCGCGTTTGGCAACTGCGATTGCGCTGTGCTCGCGATCGTAGATGACCTTTGATGGGCGCTGGTTAGCGCCGGTCTCAATGTAATACAAGCTCATGCGTCCTTTTCCGCGCACGACCTTTGAAGTATCCACACCAAAACGCCGTAGTTCTCCCAGCGCTGAGTCGGCAATCGCATTGTCCGGGAGCACCGTGATATATCTCGACGGCAGACCCAGAAGCGCGAGCGCAACCGCAACGTTGGCTTCGCCTCCGCCAAATGTCGCTTCGAATCGCGGGCTTTGCAGAAAACGTTCTGCGTCCGGCGGAGCTAGACGCAGCATCAGCTCACCAAAAGTTACCGTTACGTTCTTCATAGCAGACTATCTTACGCGAGTAGATTGGCCCCTCATGCCGCGACTTCCCGTTGACTTGATTGGGGCTGGACGCACGCCAACTCGCCCAACAACGGCTATGATTACGCAATAGACTGTTGTAGTGTGCGCGGAGAAAGGGCATGAAGACTTGAGAATCACTCGGCTCAAGACCGCAGTAGTCGAAGGTAATTTCGACTGGACTTTTGTCCGCATCGAGACTGACGAGGGCATCCAGGGACTGGGAGAATGTTTTTTCGCTCCGGGGCTAACAGCAATTCTGCGCTCTTTGGAGCCGCTTCTTGTTCACGAAGACCCGCGTGATGTCCATCGCCTATTTCGCAAGCTGCAACTTGCGACGTCGGGCGCCGGTTCAGTCTCGGGGATTATCTATAACGCCATCAGCGGAGTAGAAGCTGCTCTTTGGGATCTCCTCGGGAAATGGCTCGACGTACCGATTTACCAGCTGCTAGGGGGCAAATTCCGTGAGCAGGTACGCATCTATGCCGACTGCCATGGCGGTGAAGCATTAGAGAGCCTGGATGAAGTCTTGCGTTCGCGTCCGCCTTCCTGGGTGAAGCAAGGGGCTGGGCATGCTTCGAAGAACTATTTTGGTGAAGCCGGAGACACTGCGGCATCATCTCCGGAGGATTATCGCAAGCGGGCCATCGCGATGAAACACCAGGGCTATACGGCATTGAAATTTGATCTCGATGTGCCCGGCACGGAGGGCCTCGATTTGCACAACCGTTGCCTGACCAATCCAGCGATCGATCGCATGGTGGAACTTATCGGAGCGGTTCGCGACGGAGTCGGATATGACATCGATGTCGCTGTCGATTGCCACTGGCGCTATTCTGTTAGCGACGTGGTAAAGGTTGCTCAGGCGCTGGAACCGTTCCGGCTGCTTTGGCTCGAAGATCCTGTTCCTCCCGAAAGCATAGACGCTTTACGCGCAGTGAGTTCACGGATAAGAATTCCGGTCGCTACCGGCGAAAACCTGTATTTATTTGAAGGTTTCCGGGAAATTCTGCAGACGCATGCGATAGGAATCGCCACACCCGACCTGCAAAAAGTCGGCGGCTTGGCAATTGCTCAGCAGATCGCGCAGTTTGCCGACGGGCAGACCATCCCGGTTGCGCCGCACAATATCAGCAGCCCGGTTGGGACTCTCGCATCTGCGCATTTCTGCACTGCCATTCCAAATTTCCTCGTCCTCGAATTCCACGCTTCGGATGTTCCCTTCTGGAACGATTTGGTCGAAGGAATCCCCAAACCGATTATTCAAGGCGGGGCAATCCGACTCCCGGACAAGCCTGGGCTTGGAGTCACACTCAACGAGGAAGTCGCCCGCAGGTATGGTCGCAAGGGCGAACCATTTTTCGAGTGAAGCGCCAAGCATCGGAACTGGATCACCCCGGTTTCCCAATTCTCGTCATCTTGTAGAATGTCCTCGCGGTGCCCGCACTGGCGTGCTTTAGTTGTCCCAGTTATATGTCATTGCCGAAACTGAAAATTCTGGGGAAAATTGTAGACTCCGGCCTGGTGGCTGTGGTTCGAGCCGAAGGATCGGAGCAAGCTTCACGCATTGCCGACGCCTGTGCCCAAGGAGGAGTGGGAGCAATCGAAATCACTTTCACCGTGCCGGGCGCTCCGGGTCTCATCGAGCAGCTTGTGCGCCGAGATGCTGCATGCGACATCGTGATCGGTGCGGGTACGGTCCTGGATCCCGAGACGGCGCGAATAGCGATCCTAGCGGGTGCAAAATTTATCGTTGGGCCATCCCTTAGCCTTGATACTGCGCGCTTGTGCAATCGTTATCAGGTTCCTTACCTGCCGGGCGCAGGTACGGTGAAGGAGATTGTTGAAGCCATGGAATGCGGCGCCGACATCGTCAAGGTATTTCCGGGAGAAACCTTGGGCCCCACGTTCGTCAAAGCGGTGCGCGGGCCTCTGCCGCATGCTTCGTTAATGCCCACCGGTAATGTGAGACTCGAGAATGTCGCGGAATGGATCCGGGCCGGAAGTGTTGCGGTTGGAATCGGGGGAAATTTGACCGCCGGCGCGAAGCGCGGCGATTTCCAATCGATTACTGATTTGGCACGACAATTCATTGCTAAGATTCGAGAAGCTCGCGAGAGTACCCGGTAGCGCGTTCGATACGAGCGTCGCGTACAAGAAAGATAATGAAATCCTGGAGCACAGACGAAGAACTCTTCGCCACCATCCGGCGCGAACTGTTTACTTGTGTGGTCGGCGACGTCATGGACAAAATGGGTCTTCAGCATCAATTCCTGCCGCCGCAGATTCGCCCCTTGCGATCCGACATGGTCGTGGTCGGTCGCGCAATGCCGGTGCTAGCGGTCGATGTCTTTGAAGAGAAAGTCACTGGAAGTAACAATAAGCTCATGCAGAAGCCGTTCGGCCTGATGCTTGAGGCTCTGGATGATTTAAAACCCAACGAGGTCTACGTCAATACCGGGTCGTCTCCGCGCAATGCTCTCTGGGGAGAACTCATGAGCATTCGCGCCCGTAAGCTCGGCGCAGCCGGCGCTGTATTAGACGGCTACTTGCGCGACACAAAGGCAGTGCTCAAGCTGGATTTTTCTTCGTTCTGTTGGGGCTCGTACGCGCAAGACTCCGCGCCTCGCTACAAAGTAGTGGATTTTCGTATCGCTATCGAAATCGGATGCGTACGTTTGCGTCCCGGCGATTTTGTTTTCGGCGATATCGACGGTGTATGCGTGGTCCCGGTTGAAGCCGCGACCGAAGTATTTACGAAAGCACTTGAAAAAGCGCGCGGCGAAAAGTTGGTGAGAAAGGCGCTCGAGGAGGGAAGCAGCGCGGTAGCTGCGTTTGAGAAACATGGAATCATGTAGGTCCACGCCTCTGGAGCGGGAACGATGATTCAAATCGATCTGTCCGGCAAAGTGATTCTGATCACCGGCGCTATGGGCGCCATCGCCGAGTACATGGTGAAGAAGCTGCACGAAGCCGGAGCCAAGCTGGTTCTACTCGACCTCAAACCAGCTGACGACGCGAACAAAATGCTACATGAGTGGAAGATTCCTGATGCAGCTTACGTCTATCACTCGATCGACATCACCGATTCTGCGTGCCTGAGGCGGACTGTGGACGAATCTTTCGAGCAATTCCCTCGCCTGGATATCATACTGGGACATGCCGGAGGTTGCGGGCTTCATCCCTTTGCCACCACTTCGGAAGCCGAATTTGAACGCATTTTCCGGTTTAATTTCCTGGCCCAGGTCAGTCTTACGCGCACCGTTTTTGCCCAATGGATCAAGCGCAAGATACCAGGTCACCTCATCTTCACGTCTTCTTATGTCGCACGGGTTCCGCATACTCAAATTCCCGCCTACGCCTCTGCCAAAGCGGCGCTCGAGAATTTCGCCCGCTGCATGGCGCTCGAATATGCGTCATTTGGCATCCGCGTTAATGTGATCTCGCCCGGAAATGTCGCCGCAGGAAGTTCTCTCAAAGTCTTCGAGGAAGATGCGGCCTATCGGGAGTTCGTTCTCCGCGTTTCTCTGGGAAAACGTAATAGCCCCGAGTCCATTGCCGATGCTTTCGTGTTCTTATGTTCGCCGCTTGCATCCGAGATCAGCGGACAAATCCTTAGTTCCGACTACGGTTCGGGAATTGGGAACCGCTTATGAAGGTCGGCCTTGGGCTGTACCGGCACATGTTGACGCGTGAATATTACGACTTCGCGCGGCAAGCCGGATGCACTCATGTAATCGCTCACCTCGTCGATTATTTCCACCGGGGAGCGACGAACCCTCGCCACAACCAGCCTACCGGCGCAAAATACGAGCCCTGGGGAGTGGCCGGAGATTCCGAGAAACTTTGGACCCTTGCCGAACTAAAAAAGCTTCGCCGAGAAATCGACGATGCGGGCCTGGTTCTCGCCGCAATTGAAAATCTCGATCCCGCCCATTGGTATGACATTCTGCTCGATGGTCCCCGGCGTTCGCAGCAAATTGAGAATGTGAAGACCATCATTCGCCGCATGGGTGACGCGGGTATTCCGATCCTTGGCTACAATTTCAGCTTGGCCGGCGTTTGCGGCCGCGTCACGACTCCCTTCGGCCGGGGAGGAGCCTTAACTGTCGGCATGGACGGCCCGGCAGACGATCAATCCGTACCAAATGGCATGGTCTGGAATATGGTGTACGACCCAGAAGCTCCGCCGGGTGACTTGCCTCCTGTTTCTCACGAAGAACTCTGGCAGCGTCTGCATAGATTTCTTGAGGACGTGATTCCCACTGCCGAGCAATCGGGCGTCAAACTCGGAGCACATCCCGACGATCCTCCCATGCCCACAATGCGCGGTCAGCCTCGTCTTGTGTTCCAGCCGCACATGTATCAGCGCTTGCTTGATTCCGTTCCCAGCCGTTGCAACGCTTTGGAACTTTGCGTCGGTACCATCGCGGAAATGACGGAAGGGGATGTCTATCAAGCGGTCGACCAATACAGCAAGCAAGGCAAAATCGCTTACCTTCATTTGCGCAACGTCGTCGGCAAGGTGCCCTATTATCGCGAGACTTTCATCGACGAAGGCGACGTAGACATGGTCCGAATCCTCTCGATTCTCAAGCGCAACCACTTCGACGGCGTCATTATTCCGGATCACACGCCGCAAATGTCCTGTCCCGCTCCCTGGCATGCAGGCATGGCTCATACCTTGGGCTTCATCTTGGCAGTCAAGGCCGTGCTGGAATCTACGACGACTGCCAGCGTCGCTATTGCGAATTCCACCCACCGAGGTGAATAAGCTGACACCCTTGTTGATTCAACCGCATTCGCGCCATCCGCTGGTGATCGCCGCTACCGTCTCAACTTTAGGTGGGCTGCTCTTCGGTTACGACAACATCGTAATCAGCGGAGCCATCGGCTACCTCAGCCAGCTTTTTCATCTTGACGCCGCCGGTACCGGATGGGCCGCGGGGTGTGCGCTCATCGGCTGCATTGTCGGTTGCGCCTCTGCCGGAACAGTCGCTGATTTTCTCGGCAAGAAGAAAGGTCTGGCTCTGTGCGCTATCTGCTTCGCGCTATCCTCCGCTGGCATGCTCTTTGCCGCGAGCCTTACTCAGTTCGTGGTTTGGCGTCTGATCGGTGGCTTAGGTATTGGAGCAGCTTCAGTGATATCTCCCAATTACATCGCTGAAATTGCGCCCACTCGCGTTCGCGGCAGATGCGTCACTCTATATCAGTTGGGAATTGTTGTAGGCATCCTTGCTGCAGTTTTTGTCAACATGCTCATCCAGCGCATGGGCGATGAAGCCTGGAACATCTCTATCGGTTGGCGATGGATGTTTCTCGCCGGAATCGTTCCCGCGCTTATGTTCGGCGGCATGATTTTGCCCGCGGCCGAAAGCCCGCGCTGGCTGATGAAGGTGGGCCGCGACGATGAGGCAATTGCTGTCCTAAGCAGTATCAGCAATCCTGACGTTGCTCGCCAAGAAGCTGCCGAAATTCAGAACTCCTTGCAAAGCGAAGAGGGGCACATTTCAGAGCTGTTTACCACATTTCGGCGGCCGCTGCTGCTTGGCATCATGCTTGCCGCCTTGCAGCAGATTAGCGGGATCACTCCGCTGTTCTCATTTCTCCCGGAAGTTTTTCGTGCGGCTGGGGCTGCGGCGGGCGATGCATTCTTTCAGTCTGTCCTGGTCAGCTTGATCAACCTGTTGTTTACTCTGTTCGCGCTTTGGCTGGTGGATCGGGCCGGAAGAAAAACTCTCATCCTCGCCGGAACGACTTTGCAGTTTATCTCATTCGCCCTGGTGGGCTGGGTCTACCACATTCACGGAAGTGGCTTGGCGGTTCTTATCCTGGTGATGAGCTTCGTTGCCGGCCACGCTTTCGGCAACGGCGTAGCATGCTGGGTCATCATCTCGGAAATTTATCCCACCAAGGTTCGCGGCCGTGGCATGTCGATCGCCACCACCGCGCTCTGGCTGGTGGGGTATTTGGGCAACCAAATGTTTCCCATCATGCAAAAGAGCCTGGGCTCGGATGGCACGTTTTGGTGCTTCAGTGGAGGAGCATTGCTGACCATTCTGCTCGTCGCCCTCCTTGTGCCGGAAACAAAGGGCCGATCTCTGGAGGAGATCACACAATTCTGGATGTCAGAGCACTCCGTATCAGCAACCGCGGGAGCTGAGATCGACTAGTTATACCCCGACTCGAATACCCGGAACTGACACTCCGGCTGACCGGCAACATCAGTTGCGATCGCATACAAACCACCAGCCAACCGGTCTCCGGCAGGCGCCTCGACTCTGGCTGTTGTCACGTAGAGGGTCTTGCGATGCGGTCCGCCAAATGTACAGGTCGTTATGTTTCTTACCGGCATTTCAATTGTTCGATCAATCGATCCGTTTGGTGAAACTCGCACGATGCACCCACCAAAGAAGCGGCAATTCCAGAGATATCCGTCGGAGTCAACCGTCGATCCATCCGGCAGGCCTCTCGCAAAATCTTGAAGAAAAGGACGCTCATTGGCGATCGCGCCGGTAGCAGGATTGTAGTCGTACCGCCAAATTGTATTTGCGAGAGTATCCGCAAAATAGAAATGCCGATGATCAGGACTCCAAGTAAGGGTGTTTGCGATTCCGATGTTTTGCCGCCATATCCTCACTTCGCCGTTCGGATCGAGCCGGAAGAGGGCGCCATCCCGTCCACCGGCTTCGCCGTTTGAGCCATCCGGATTCACATTGTTGCGCATCGAGCCGAGCCACAATGATCCTCGTGGATCCGGCCGCGCATCATTCAGCCGAACTTTCGGCCATCCCTCAAGCCGGAAAAGAGGATCGTGGCGAGTATCGTTGTCCGGCTCCCACAGAATTACGCATGAGCCGAGCACGACTACCAGAACATCAGGGCGATCTGTGACTGCCAGTGCTGTCACCGGCTCTTCGAAGAACCACGTGCGTACGCATTGATCCTTGGGTCGAAAGCGATGTACAAGGAAACGATTTATGTCGGTCCAGTACACGGCTTCATGCGCGGCATGCCAGACTGCCCCTTCCCCGCACACATCTCCGCTTGGAGCCACGCAAATTGGGTCACCTATCATGACACGCCTAATCCGGCCACTGGGTCGGTGTTAATTCTCTAGGCGAGTTTATCCTTTCAGCGGGGTTTTTTGGGGCGTTGGTGCTTCAAAACAGAAACTTCAATGCCACTTGAATCACTCGCGGTCCCACGTCCTGTTGGATCTGCCCAAAGTTCGGCGAACTGATGTCGCTGACCGGCAACCGGAAGTTCGTGTGGTTCAAGAGGTTGAACAACTCCCCACGGAATTGAAATTCTTTAGACTCGGTTAAGCGGATATTCTTGAACGCGGAAAAATCCCAATTGATGTAGCCTGGCCCCTCGACCACGTTTCGCCCTTCGTCACCAAATACTTGAAATCGCCCGAGCGGATCGGGTTGAAGCTGTTGAAAAGCGCTTACATTGAACCACTCCTGCGGGGTGCGCGGGCCGTTGTTCGGATTTCCGATCAAGTTCGGACGGTTGGCAGAAAAGCCGGTGATCTCGGGTGCCTGCCCCTGCAATGACACATCGTTCGAATCGAATACCGTGAATGGAGTGCCGCTCATGACAGTCGCAATTCCGTTCAATTGCCAATTTCCAAGCACCTGCTGATACCAGTTGGTCGGGTGATTCCAGAAAGGAAGGTTCCACTGATAACTCAAGACAAACCGCTGCCTCGCGTCGAACATCGAACGGCCACGCTCGGCGGCAAGATCAAAGGGGTTCTGCGCAAGATCATTCTCTCCGGCAACGGGTTGCGATGCCGATCCGGTGATATTGAATGAAGAAACGTCATCAATCGTCTTCGAGTACGTGTACGAGGCCAAGAAAGCGAGACCGTGGCCGAAGCGTTTTCGCAAACTGGCCTGAAGGGCGTTGTAGTTCGAATTGGCAACGCTGGCAATTTCCCCGATCGAGCCATACGCACAGTTATTCGGCTGCGTCAGGGTACATCCCGAATAAAGACGCCGCTGGTTGACGTTGTTTTCGTTCGAGATTGGATTCCCGCTGGAGTCAAGCCCGGGAATGAAAATTGCAGGGTCACCCTCGATGAAACGGGGCAGATGAATGCCGTTCGTTCCCACGTACCCGATCTGCAGCAGCCAGTCGTCGCCGAGCGAGCGCTGGACGTTCAAATTCCAGTCTTGCGCATAGGGCAGGCGAAGGTTGCGCGCGACCACTAGCAATGTCATCGGCTCAGGGAATGCCTCGCTAAAAGGATTTGGGGTATAAAAAGGATTGGCGAATGAGTTGACGGGAAAACTAATCTGCTCCGTCTTCAGATACGGAGGCGCGCTGACGGGATCTTGCAGCGGGCCGCCTTCTCCCGTGTAATAGGGCTCGTAGAAAATCCCATAGGCCGCGCTGATCACGGTTTTCGCATTGCCCTGTGGATCGAAAGCCAAACCCACTCGCGGAGCGAAGCCCGTCTTCTGCGTGGAAATCAGCCCCGCCGGAACGCCTGGATCACCTGGATAGAGCAGTCCCGGCGGCGCAGTCGGAATGACTTTCGACTGCGCACCCGGAACAAACAAATTCATTCTGTTGTGGTTTTCTGTAGCAGGAAAAGGCAGTTCATAACGGAGGCCGTAGTTGAGCGTCAGGCGCTCATTGACCTTGTACGTATCCTGCGCGTAAGCATCCAGCGCGCGGTCGCGGATTTCCCGGCTGAAGTCACCACCACCCTGCAGGAAAACGACGGGATTGGCCGACAGAAAATTGGCGAAACCGTCATTGTAGATAAAGCCTGCCACCGAAGGGATTCCCTGGAACACGAAGAAGCCGTTGGTGGCGATTCCCTGCAGTGCGTTGATCTGATCTCGCCGGTAGCCCCCGCCAAACTTAAAATCGTGGCGCCTGCCAATCCAGCTCAGCGATCCCGACACATCAAACGTATTCTGATACGTATAGCGCGGGCCTGTGATCGGATCACCTACAGAGGCATAACCCCCGATCTGGATAAACGGAGGCCCGGCTGCCACTGCCAGTGTCGGAGCGTACTGGAAGCCCAAACTGGAGGGCGATTCATTATTGAGATGCTCGTCGAGCAAAAATGTATTCCGCAGAAAAGAGAACCGCGCAACGCCAATCGTGCTTGGCGAAAAGATGTGCGTTTCCTGGGCAACGAAGTTTTGTGCCCGGTCAAATTCGCCCACTGGGAAACCCGGCACGTTGGCTCCGACCGGAGAAAGCGGATCGGTCGTCGGCCCGCTGCTGTACATATATCGGAAATTGAGCGCGTCTGCGGTCGAAAGATAATGATCGATGCGCACTCCGAATTGATTGTCCGTCTCGCTCTTGGTCTCGGTGGCAATGAATGTGTTCGATCCGCTGTTGGGCAAGGGAAAAAATGGGAGGAGATTCGTCGCAATGGGATCGATGGGCGTGAAAAGCGTCATCTGATTTAGGGGCACCGGCGTCCCAAAGAATGTGAGCTGCCCGTTTGCGTCAGGTTGGCCTTGCGCATTGACGCACAGGCCGCTGCTCGGGCTGAAGCTGTCTCCCCTAATATTGGTGCACAGCTCACCGAAGTTGCCCTGCCTCTCAGCCAGGGAAGGTACTGTCGCGGGCACCGATTCCCCCTGACGGTTTCGAAACCCCTCGTAATATCCAAAGAAAAAGGTCCGGTCTTTGATGATCGGCCCGCCAAATGTAGCGCCGAACTGGTTCTGCTTCAGCGGTTGTACCGATCGCGTGAAGTAGTCCGACGAATCCATTGCATCATTGCGCAGGAATTCCCACAGCGCACCATGAAACGAATTCGTCCCGCTACGCGTGATGATGTTGGTCGTGGAACCCGTGTTGCGTCCAAACTCGGCGTTGGCGTTGTGCGTCAGGATTCGGAACTCGTCGATTGCGTCAATGGGCGGCTTGAGGACAAAACCTCCGTCCACGGCACTGACATTGTCTGCGCCATCGATCAGAAAGTTGTTCGACTCCGGCCGTTGTCCGTCAACAGCGTAGCCCTGGTTCTCCCGCGCCGGACCGCCCGCTTCGAGCAGTCCCGGCGTCAAAGGCACGACGCCAGGTTGAAGTACCCCCAACTGAGAAAAATTGCGACCGTCAAGCGGAAGATCGAGAATTTCACGCTGCATCACCGTTTCACCCAGGCTGGTGACGGTGTTTTGGACCAGAGTCGCATCCGCCTCCACTTCGATTTGCTGCGCCTCGGACCCAACTTGCAAGCGTGCCACTACCGTTGCCGTCTGGTTGACATCCAGGGAAATGCCCTCCTGTACATATTTCACGAAACCCTTCGCCGTGACTTCCAGCCGATAGTGCCCCACTGGGAGCTCGACCAATAAATAGCTGCCGCTACGATCCGTCACTGTCGTGCGCGTCAATCCCGTCTCGATCTGCTTTGCGGTTACAGCAGCCCCCTCCACCACGGCACCGCTCGGATCGAAGATAGTCCCATGAATATTGCCCGTGATCTGCTGCGCAGCGACATCTATAGCTGCAAAGGCGGCCAGGACGGCACAGAGTAGGTTTCTGATGCGCATCATACGTTTCCTCGCAATCTTCTGTTCAAAAAAACGTGTCGGGATGGGCACACGTGCTCTGCCCTGTGCTGCGCCTAACATTGAATGTCTCGACGATTCGACCCCAAAAATGCCGCGATTATCGGCAGTGCAGCATTGCCGGTCAATAATCTGATTGGAGTATTGTTTGGCAAACGTTTTCTAGCCAGGGCTTGTGTTAACATGCGATCTTTGGGTAGTTTTTCGCGCCAGATCGCATGGATATTCGAGAAATTGCGCGGCGAGCAAGAGTTTCCACGGCCACGGTGTCGAGGGCGATTAACCGTGTTCCCACGGTCGATCCGCTGCTGGCCAAGCGTGTTTGGAAAGTAGTAGACGAACTGGGCTATTACCCCAACACACAGGCCCGCGCGTTGGTTTCCGGGCGCAGCCGCATTTTCGGCCTGATCGTTTCCGAAATCACAAATCCTTTCTTTCCGGAGATTGTTCAAACCTTCGAAAACCTGGCCGTGGAAAATAACTACGAGATTCTCCTCACATCCACCGTGCACGATCCCAAGCGCATGGAGTCATCCGTTCGGCGGATGATCGAACGCCGAGTCGATGGAGTCGCGATTTTGACCTTCGGCATGGAAGAATCCCTGCTCGAACACCTTCGGTTTCGTAAAGTTCCCCTGGTTTTCGTCGACGTGGGACCGGATACCCGTGGAATTATCAATATCCGTATCAATTATCAGAATGGAATCCGTCAGGCCGTGCAGCACCTGGCGGCGCTTCGCCACCAGCGCATTGCCTTCGTTACTGGGCCCTTGCATTTGAAGTCCGCGGTAGCAAGGCGTGAGGCTTTTAAAGCATCCATGAGGGAAATCGGATTTTCGCCCGAGCTCATCGTGGTTGGAGACCACCACGTGGAAGGCGGAATGCGAGCCTTAGTTGAACTCATCTCTTTGAGCCACCCGCCCAGTGCAGTTTTGTGCTCCAACGATATGACCGCAATTGGTGTGATGCGGCAGGCCTATGAGAGCGATATCCGCATACCAGATGACCTCTCAGTGGTGGGATTCGATGACATCCGGCTGGCGGAATTCACGATTCCCCCCTTGACGACCGTGCAAATGTCACAGAAGGGATTGGCGAGGATCGCATTCGAAGCCCTGCTACAAGAGGTAGAGCGAACTACCCCCTCTCAGGAACGCACCGAATATGAACTCAATACCAGCCTAATTCTAAGGCGTTCCACTGCTCTGGCTCCGTCCACACCGCCTGCTAAGGCCGTCAAGGGTCATCGAAGGAACGGGCCGCAGCAAACCCACACGATAGCGGTACCCTGAGCTTGCAAGTGTCCGCCGCCGGTCGTGGAAATCTCCTGTCACCAAAAGGTTGCGATTGACATCCATGTCGGAATAGTCTAGATTGCGCTAATTCCGAGTAAACGATTACTCTATTTGCTGCGCCTGTCACGAGGCTTTACAAATGCTGCTGCAAAGCTTGCGCGAAGAAGTGCTGGACGCCAATCAGGAATTGGTGCGAAGAGGCCTGGTCTTGTACACGTTCGGCAACGTCAGCGGCATCTCGCGGGAGGAAGGCTTGGTGGTTATCAAGCCCAGCGGCGTCCCGTACGAAAAGATGAAGCCGGAGCACCTGCCGGTGACCGACCTCGACGGCAATATCGTGGAAGGAAAGCTGCGGCCGTCATCCGATCTGCCTACACACCTGGTGCTTTATAGGGAATTTGCTGAAATAGGGGGAGTGGCCCACACGCACTCGGAATATGCAACGGCCTGGGCACAAGCCCGCAAAGCGATTCCTTGCTTCGGTACGACTCATGCCGACTATTTTCATGGCCCTGTGCCCGTGACGGCAGCAATGAGCGACCGGGAGATCGCCGAGAACTATGAAAAGAACACCGGTGATGCAATCATTCGCGTGCTGCGGCAGATCAATCCCTTATGTATCCCGGGCGTATTGGTAGCCAATCATGGACCGTTTGCCTGGGGAGTTGATGCCACAGCTGCTGCCCACAACGCAGTCATCCTGGAGGCCATAGCGCGGATGGCTTACTTCACGCTTGGCATTAACTCGGCAGCACAGCCAGTTGGCCAGGGACTTCACGACAAACATTTCTTTAGAAAACACGGCCCTGGCGCCTACTACGGCCAACCGAAGAACAAACCATGACACCATTATTAGCAGCCTACGCCACGGCTCGGTTGGCGCGCTTGTCCGCAGTGGACTTTGTTATCGTGGCCTTCTATTTTGCTCTGGTCCTTTCCATAGGGTGGTATTTAAAGGGACGCGCCAGGACCGGCGAAGATTTCTTCATGGCTGGACGCGAGATGACGGCATGGGTCGCCGGTCTGAGCTTCCTCTCCGCTAACCTAGGAGCCCTGGAACTGATGGGTTGGGCGGGGTCCGCTTACCAATACGGCATCATGGCGACGAATGCCTATTGGATTGGGGCCATTCCTGCGATGTTATTCCTGGCGCTCGTGATGATGCCGTTCTACTACATCTCGAAAACTCACTCGGTACCAGGATATTTGAAGTTGCGTTACGGGGAGCCCAGTCGCGCACTATCAGCGATCTGTTTCGCCTTAATGACCGTGCTCATGAGCGGTGTCAACATGTTTGCCATGGCCAAGGTCATGCAAATCGTGCTGGGATGGAATATCAATTTCAGCATCTGGGTCTCGTCCTTAACAGTCGCGATCTATGTCGCCCTGGGCGGCCTTCGCTCGGCCATCTTCAACGAGGTTCTTCAGTTTTTTCTCATCTGGGCCGGTTCTCTGCTCATTCCGATCCTTGGATTGTACGAAGCGGGTGGCTGGGGGAACCTCAAGCGGTTGATTGCAGATCGCGTATCGGAACAGTATGTCCACATCTGGGCTGGCGTTGGCTCATTCTCGAACAATCCCATCGGAATCAATTGGGTCGGGGTGGTATTTGGCTTGGGCGCAGTGATTTCCATGGGCTACTGGACTACAGATTTCCTGGTGGTTCAGAGAATCCTTTCGGCAAAAGACATTCGCAGTGCGGAAATGGCACCCATCATTGGGGCCGGTTTCAAGATGATGGTTCCCGTCATCGTGATCCTTCCCGGGCTGCTGGGTTTAGCCGTATTGCCGGAGAAACTGGTTCCGGAATCCATGGCCGCCGCCTTGGGAGCACACAGCTACAACGACGTACTTCCGCTCATGCTGGCCCGCTATTGCGGCCCCGGTTTACTGGGTCTGGGGATTACAGCGCTGATCGCCGGCTTCATGTCAGGAATGGCCGGGAATGTCAGCGCGTTCACTACAGTCTGGACCTATGATATCTATCGCCCGTTGATCAAAAGCACGGGCAGTGACCAACACTACGTAAACATGGGGCGGTGGACGACCATCATCGGAGTGCTGATCAGCGTGGCTACTGCTTATCTGGTGATGCAGTTCGCCAGCATCATGGATTACGTGCAGGCACTATTCAGCTTCTTCATCGCTCCGCTGTTTGGAACGGTTGTGTTGGGAATGCTCTGGAGGCGAACTAGTGGCCCTGGCGGATTCTGGGGACTGCTATGCGGCACACTTTGTTCAATCGGAATGTGGACCTGGGTAAAGGTTGATCCCACCGCGCTGCGTTACGTCGCGCTGTCCCCACACGCCAAAGGGCTGGCTCAGGACTATTTTCAGGCTCTGTGGTCATGCATCGTTTGCGTGCTCGTGACTGTAGGAGTCAGTCTTGCCACCCAGCCCATGCCAGATGGGGAATTAACAGGGCTGGTCTACGGATTGACGGAAGTTCCTGAGGTGGGGAGCGTCCCGCTGCATCAGAAACCGCTTTTCTGGGCAGCTGTGGTCACTGTGGCCTTTGTCGCTCTAAACATAGTTTTCTGGTAAGCGGGACTTGCGGACGAGGAGCAGCATGATTTCGATCTGGTTCTTTATTGGGATTTCATTGTTGGTGAATGGCGCGCTAATTCTAGGCGCCGGCATTTACCAGCTAGTGGATCCGCCTGCGAACCCGGGTGTGGCCTTGTCCTATTTGCATGCCAATGTGTGGTGGGGTGCACTCCTGTTGATCTGCGGTCTGATCTATTGTGTCCGGTTCGCGCCAAAGCGGGCACCGTGAGGCGCACCTAAGGAGTGATATGCCTGTCGACCAGAAAAAGCTAGCCATGGGAGTAATTGTTGGCAATCGGGGATTCTTTCCCGATCATTTGGCCAAGAGTGGGCGGGAAGAAATTCTTCATGCCTTGGAGAAGGCGGGCATTGATGCAGTAGTGCTTGATCCCCGAGAGAGCAAACATGGCGCGGTTGAAACGAGGGAGGAATCGCGACGCTGTGCGGAGTTATTCGCCCGCAATCGCGGTCGGATTGATGGAGTCATTGTTACGCTGCCGAATTTCGGCGAAGAGCGCGCGATTGCGGATGTTCTCCGCCTCGCCGATTTGCATGTGCCGGTGCTGATTCAGGCGACGCCGGATGATCCACAGAAGATGGGCATCGCGTTCCGTCGCGACAGCTTTTGCGGAAAGATGTCGGCCTGCAATAATCTTCGACAGTATGGAATTCCCTATTCTCTGACCACGCTTCATACTGAAAGCCCCGATTCCCCCGCGTTCGCTAAAGACCTGGATTGGTTTGCCGCAGTCTGCCGCGTGGAGAAGGGTTTCCGCAACCTGCGAGTGGGTGCGATTGGCGCCCGTCCTGCCGCATTCAACACCGTCCGCTATAGCGAAAAAATTCTGGAGTCGCAGGGTATTTCGATCGAAACGCTGGATCTGTCTGAGGTGCTCGGCCGTATCGAACGAATGAAAGACAACGATGATCATGCTCAGGCCAAGCTCACGGCGATCAAACAATACGTGGATTCCGCTAATGTACCTGCACCCGCATTGCTGAAGATGGCAAAGCTCGGGGCTGTAATCGATCAGTGGATGGCTGACACCGAGGTGACCATCAGCGCAGTTCAGTGTTGGACCTCGATTGAAGAAAATCTGGGCGTAGTTCCCTGCACTGTCATGAGCATGATGAGCAATGAATTGCTCTCCAGCGCTTGCGAAGTGGATATTTGCGGAGTGTTAGGCATGCATGCTTTGCGGCTGGCTTCAGGCACACCCTCGGCTCTTCTCGACTGGAACAACAACTATGGATCGGATCCGAATAAGGCCGTTTGTTTTCACTGCTCGAATTTGCCCAAGCATTTCTTCCGCTCCGTGAAAATGGATTTTCAGGAAATCATCGCCGGCACTGTGGGCAAGGAAAATACCTTTGGTACCTGTGTTGGGCTTATCAAGCCCGAGAGGATGACCTTTGCGCGCTTTTCCACTGACGACACCTCGGGCAAGATGCGAGGCTATATCGGCGAAGGTCGCTTTACGGACGATCCGCTGAACACCTTTGGCGGCGCCGGCGTGGTCGAGATTCCGCAAATGCAAAGGTTACTGCACCATATTTGCGCAAACGGATTCGAACATCACGTAGCCGCAAATCTTTCCTCTGTAGCTTCCTCCGTGCACGAAGCGGCCACGCGCTATTTGGGCTGGGACATGTACTGGCACGGCTGCGAGAGCGGAGCCCGCTGATGGCCATTGTGGCAGGAGTGGACTTCGGGACCCTCACCGTCCGGGTTTCTCTCGTTGATAGTGAACAAGGCTTGCTTGACTCGGCTGTCGCCGAGTACCCACTCCACCGCAAGCGGGAAGATCCGGAATACGCAACACAATCGCACGCCGATCACATGCGGGCGTTGGCGGCAGCCACTCGTGAGGTTCTAACAAAAGCAGGGGTTGAGGGAGACCAGGTACGGGCGATCGCGCTGGACACCACGGGTTCCTCTGTTATTCCAGTGGGGAAAGATCTTCAACCACTCGGTGAGTATTATTTGTGGTGCGATCACCGCGCCAAACGCGAAGCAGCCGAAATCACGGAAACCGCGCACCGCGAACAGTTGGAAGCGATCAAGTGGTGCGGCGGAGTCTACTCCTCCGAATGGGGATTTTCTAAGCTTCTACATTGGCTTAGAAACAATCCAGCAAAGCGATCGGAATTTGTCTCGGCGTTTGAGCACTGCGACATGGTGGCAGCGACGCTGTGCGGTATCACTGATCCCAGGAAGGTGAAACGCAGTGTATGCGCAATGGGGCACAAGTGGATGTGGAACGCACGGCTGGGAGGCCTCCCGCCCGAGAGCTTCTTAGCAAAGGTTGATCCTCTGCTGAGGGGGGTGCGTGAGAAATTAGAAGGAGACTATGAAACCTCAGACAAGATCGCGGGCAAGCTTTCTTCATTCTGGGCTGAGAAGCTGGGGCTGAAATCGGGTGTTCCGATTCCCGTCGGAGCTTTCGATGCCCACTGGGATGCCATCGGAGCAGGCTGCCGTACCGATGACATGGTAAATGTGGTTGGAACATCGACTTGCATTATCGGTATCACGCCTTCGGTGAACCTGGTTCCCGGCGTATGCGGCGTTGTTCAGGGCAGCGTGCATCCGCATCGTACCGGCATTGAGGCCGGGCTCTCCGCGGTAGGAGACATTTTCAACGCCATCGCCTCCCGCGCCGGCGGTGATGTGAAGACCCTGAGCCAAGGACTGGAAAAATACCGCGCTGGCCAAACGGGTCTGCTGCGCATGACCTGGGACAACGGTGATCGCACGGTACTGGTAAATCCCAACCTGCGCGGCGCTACACTGGGATGGAATCTCCAAAGCACTGCTCAGGATGAACTCTTCGCGGCTATTGAAGGCACGGCCTTTCACACTCGCGTCATTCTGGATCGCATGGCAGCCCATGGCGTGCAGATCAAGCGTGTGATCAACGCCGGTGGCATTCCGCAAAAGAACGATGTATTGAACCAGGTTTACGCCAATGTGCTGGGCCGGCCCGTCCTGGTTCCCAACAAAAGTGTGGTCAGTCTTGGTTCGGCTATTTTTGCTTTTCTGGCAGCTGGCACTTTCAAGACCGTCGAGGAGGCGCAGGATAAGATTTGCCCTTCGTACCGGACGTTTATGCCCAACGCACCGGCGCAGGCTGTTTATGAGAAACTCTATCCTTTATATAGCAAGCTCTACTTCACCTTGGGGCAGAGGGTCGCTAACGGACTAGGCGACGTTCTTCCGACGTTGATCGCGGTAGCAGAATCGGTGGCGAACCCGGCTAAGGCATAATCGGGGAGAGAGAATGAGCGTTGCAGGAAACAAGCCAATCATCGCGATCGGCGGGCTATGCTTGTTGTTAATCGGCCCCGCGGAGGCGAAGACAAAAGTGAAAAGCCAGCCATTTGGAAGGATGCCGGATGGAACTGCCGTAGAACTCTATAGCCTGGAGGACGGTCCTTACCAGGTACGCATCGCCAGCTACGGCGGGATCGTCGTCTCGGTGATGGCGCCAGACCGCAACGGCAAGACCGCAGACGTCGTCTTGGGCTTCGATGATCTCGACGGCTATGTTGCCAATAACAATGTCCCTAAGGGTGGCGCGTTTTTTGGCGCCATCATCGGACGGTATGCAAATCGGATTGCCCACGGCAGCTTTACCCTGGACGGACAAGAATATTCCTTGCCTCTGAACAACGGCGAAAATTCTCTTCATGGCGGCCCACACGGCTTCAACAATGTGGTCTGGAAAGTACGGCCGATCGCGAACGGAGTAGAGCTAAGTTACCTGAGCAAAGATGGTGAGGCCGGATATCCGGGTAATCTGACGGTGGTAGTGCGCTATACCCTGGTGAAAGGCGACTTGCGGATCGAGTATTCGGCTACCACGGACAAAGATACGGTCGTCAATTTGACGAACCATTCATATTTCAACCTTGCCGGACAAGGTGACGGGACTATTCTCAACCACCTCCTCACATTGCACGCATCTCGTTTCACCCCGGTGGATGCGGGATTGATTCCTACTGGTGAGTTGAAGCCTGTCGAAAGAACTCCCTTTGATTTTCGCAAGCCGACTGCTGTGGGAGCGCAAATCGATGCAAATGACCAGCAACTTCGCCTTGGGCACGGATATGATCACAATTGGGTTTTGGACGGTGGCAGCGGGAAGCTAGCCGAGGCCGCTGAGGTTTATGAGTCCGACAGTGGGCGCGTGCTGAGAGTATTCACTGATCAGCCGGGAATCCAATTCTACACCGGAAACTTTTTGGATAGCTCGATTAAGGGAAAAGGTGCAAGGCCCTATGAAAAACATGCAGCGCTGTGCCTGGAGACGCAGCACTTCCCCGATTCGCCCAATCATCCTACTTTTCCAAGCACTGAATTGAAACCTGGCCAGCGATATCACACAGTCACCATATATAGCTTTTCTACGCGCTAGTTTGGCAGCAGAGATGCAAATTTGTCGCTGGTTTTCCGGCACCAGCCTTACGGCAAACGATCTAGGACCCAAGACCACAATCACAACTTACGCAGTTCAGATTGTTCTTCTAGCCGCTTTTCTGTGGATACCGAATCGATGTTGGTCACAGTCAACCACTGATAGGGTCAGCATCCGGGTCAGCTTCGATCAACCGGCTGGGCGACTTACTCCAATTTGGAACTATTTCGGATACGACGAGCCGAATTACAGCTACACACTTAATGGGCGGAAACTTCTTGCCGAGTTGGCCGCGCTTGATGCGTCGCCAGTCTACATACGGGTTCACAATCTGCTCACTACCGGTAATGGCTCCGGGTCACTGAAATGGGGATCGACCAACGCCTATACGGAAGATATTTCCGGAAATCCCATTTACAGCTGGGACATCGTCAACCGGCTTTTCGATACTTTCCATGAAACTGGCGTTAAGCCGATAGTTGAGATCGGCTTCATGCCCAAGGCGCTCTCGACGCATCCCGAACCTTATCGGCACGAGTTTCCTTTGGCGCCGGTCAGTGAAATTTACACAGGTTGGGCTTACCCACCGAAGGACTACAGCAAGTGGGCCGACCTGGTATTCCGCTTCGTCCGCCACCTGCGTGAACGCTACGGTGATCCTGAGCTAAAGAGCTGGTTTTGGGAGGTATGGAATGAACCCGATATCGGCTATTGGCAAGGGACCGAGGATGAATTTCTCAAGCTTTATGACTTTACAGTCGATGCCGTGTTGCGCGCGTATCCTGAGGCGAAGATCGGCGGACCAGACACCACAGGCCCCAACGGTGGCAAGGCAGCCGAGTATCTGCGGGCATTCCTCAATCATTGCGCACATGGGAAGAACTATGTCAGCGCGAGAACTGGCAGTCATCTGGATTTTGTAAGTTTTCATGCCAAGGGGATGCCGGCGTGGCGCGGGGATCACGTGGAGATGGGAATCAGTCGTCAGCTTTCGGCTATTGAGCAGGGCTTCGAGATAATCAAGTCTTTTCCGGAGTGGCAGCACACTCCCGTGTTGCTGGGAGAATCCGATCCGGAAGGCTGCGCTGCCTGCTCAGCAAAAGGAAATCCACAGAACTCGTACCGCAATGGACCTCTGTATAGCACTTACACAGTGGAAGTCCTGAACAACATTCTGAACCTGGTTCGTGACGGGCAAATCGACTTTGTCGGAGCGGTTACGTGGTCTTTCGAATTCGAAGATCAGCCGTATTTTGCAGGTTTCCGCGAACTCGCGACCAATGGCATCGACAAACCCGTACTGAACGCCTTCCGCATTTTAGGACTGCTCGGCAGCGAACGCCTGAATCTAGCTAGCTCGGGGGCGTTGCAGACAGAACAGGTCTTGCGAACCGGTGTGCGAGAAAATCCCGACATCAATGCAATTGCCACTCGCAAAGACCGCGAGCTCGAGGTCTTGATCTGGAATTATCATGACGATGACATCCAGGCCCCCGATTCCCCGATTGATGTCACCGTGACCGGGTTGCCGCTGAACGCAAAGCGGGGGCTACTAGAGCACTTCCGAGTCGACGGAACCCGTAGCAACGCGTTCGCCCGATGGCAGGTAATGGGGTCGCCACAATCTCTTACAGAGATTGAATATTCCCAACTGCGGAACGCAGGTGAATTGCAGTTGTTGCATTCTCCGGAATGGGTGGATCTGGAGCACGGAACGGTTCATCTGCAATTTAGTCTATCCCGGCAGGGAATTTCCCTTTTGCGGCTGTCATGGTGAACTCACGTTTTCAACAGTAGGTTCCAGACCTGCATGAAAGTGGCTTGCCGGTTCGCCCAAGCATAATAAGGGATAAACGTCAGTGGGACGCTTCGTGTCTGCGGTGATCCTCCGGCGTAGTGGAAGTACAGGCCTTGCTCTGATGTGTCCCGCTCATAGACCTTGCCGGTGTGGTGCAGGACAAGCATTCCTCCGAGCAGGTCACTCCTGAACTCGGGCTGGAATTGTTCCGACGGATGGCGTCCAGCGTCTACCGCTACATCACTCAGAAATACGCCGCTGGGCTGATCGATTTCTTCGAGGCAATAGATTAGTGGCCCCCGCTGAATTGCGACTCGACCCGAGTCGTCAGCAACGCGCGGATTCGCCTCAATCAACTGTGGGACAACTTCAAGTTGAAGGTGAATCATGTCACCGGGAGACCACCGACGACGAATAGCAAGATACTCTCCTGCTTTTGCGCCCGGAACAGAGTTGTTATTCACCATGACTTGCGCACGGTCGGTCCATCCCGGAATACGCACGTAGAACGTGAACTCAGACACTTCCGAAGGAGCGACTGTAATTTGCACATCACCATCCCAGGGATAGTTTGTCTTCTGCCTGACTTTGAGCCCAACGCCGTTTTCCAGGCGCCAATTGAGTTCCGAATTGTCGTAGAAATGTACGTAGAGGCCGTCACTGCTCGTACTGTAGAAGTACCCGGGAAGCGACCCAAAGGTGCGTTCCAGGTTCGGCGGACAACAGGTCACCTCGTACCACGGATTGCGGATCTTGTCTCCGGTGGAGGGATCAAAGGCCAGCGGATTGCGATAACAATAGAGCGTGCCGTCTAGCGACATACCCGAGTTGATTCCGTTGTATAGAGCCCGTTCCATCACATCTGTGAACTTTGCATCTCCGGTAACCGCCAGCATGCGCCAGTTCCACATCATGTTGCCGATCGCGGCACAGCTTTCGCCATAAGCGCGGAAATTCGGCAACTCATATGCGTCACCAAATGCTTCACCGTCTGACCGCGAACCCACCCCGCCGGTCACGTACATTTTGGTGGTGATCATGTCGTTCCAAAGAGTATGGAGCGTCTTCCAATAGGCCTCATCTCCAGTCTCCATGTAATAGTCAGTTGCGCCACAACACGCATACATTGCCCGCACCGCATGACCTTCCATCTTCCTGCGCGCCGTAAATGGTGTTCCGCTAAACATGTAAACCGTCCGGCGCTCCGGTAGCTGAAGACGGTCGTCGCCTTGCAGGATGTAACCGGCAACGTCGAGTTGACGCTTGTCGCCAGTTATGCGGTACAGTTCGATCAGTGCCAGCTCGATTTCCGGATGACCGGAGACGATCGGTTTCTTTGGCGCCGGTCCATAATTCGGAATCAGGAAATCGTCGACGAAGCAGATTCCGGCATCGAGGAATTTGCGGTCGCCAGTCGCCCGATAGAACGCGATCGAGCCCTGCAGCATGTGTCCGATGTTGTACAGCTCATGACCCGTGGTTTGGCTTTGGACGGTCATCCGCAAGGATTTGCGGTCGTCTTGATAATAGGTATTGAGATACCCATTCGGCTCTTGAACAGCTACTATTTCATCAATGATTTTTTCTGCTCTGGTGAGTAGTTCAGGGCGATCTCCGGATTGCAGTACGAAACCGACGGCTTCAGTCCACTTATAAACATCGGAGTCGGAAAATACGGGTCCCATCTGCGGTGCATTGCTCTTCCCAAGCACTCGGCGGAAGTTGTTCATACGACCGTTCGCTTCCAGCAGATCATGCATAGTGGGAATGCTCTTAGTCACGTTGACTTCGCGGCGTGGCGCCCAGAAACCTCCGGTAATCGTCACAGCCCGCACAGGGATGTCTCGCAGTTTGGCGTGCGGTGATTTCGCGAGATTTTCGATTCCCTGATCTTTCCAGCCAGGCGAATCGGTCGGCGGAACTTCGCTGCTGCTAGGAGCGTTCGTTCCATTCACAGCTTCTGCGAAACTTCTACCGGTGGGCAACGAGGACAATGCTGCCGCCGAGATTGCAGTCGTTACAAATTGCCGACGCGAAATACTCTCTTTATGAGCCATGAGCTAAACCCGCTTCTAGAGCGACCATTGAACCACTGTGTAGGAACGTGCCGGAACTTCAAATCGGGTCTTGCTGCCCGAGGTTGTCGGAGGCGAAAACTTCTGCGGGACAACCTTCTGCGGAGTTGAGAAACTGTTCGAAGCCTTCAAATCATCACCCGTTAGAAGCGAGGCCGTGACCACACGCGTAGGTGCGGCATCCTCCCACACAACTTCAACCTCATGTGCCTTCGAAAGGTCCCGGTTGAGAATCAACAAGACAACTTTGCCGCTTGTATCGTAACAGCCGGCTGCATCCAAGTGCGGGACCTGGTCCAGTCCTGAGACATCATATGTAGAAGACTCGACGAGCAGGTTCAGCACAGAGCCTTTACCGAACTGCAATCCCCAGCTGTACGGGTAATAGATCGTCTGCCGGTAGAGACCGTTCTCATTTGTCACTATCGGAGCGATCACATTCACCAGTTGTGCCAGACAAGCGATCTTCACACGGTCGGCATTGCGCAACAGCGTGTTGACCATCCCGCCAACCATGAGCGCATCTTCCAGGTTGTAGACTTCCTCCAGCAGATGCGGTGCTTGCTTCCGGTGCCCGTCGACCGCATCCCCGCTGGTTGTGCGATACCAGACGTTCCATTCATCAAACGAGAGCCACAACTTCTTGGGCGAGCGCTTACGGCCGCGTACCAAATCACACACCGCAAGCGTCTCCGTAATCTGGCGCTCCATCATGAGATTTAGCGCCACGAACTTTGCGCTGTCCCCGCCCGTGTCACGAGAGTTGTTTCCAAAATAGCGATGCAGTGACAGCCCATCGACATATTCGTAACACCGCTCAAGCACCTCGCGATCCCATTCCAGATAAGTGGGCATGAAAGGCCCACTGGAACCGCAGGCAATCAGCTTAAGATCGGGATCGACATCGCGCATCTGCCGCGCCCCGTCGGCGGCTTTCAAACCATATTCGGTCGCCGACATGTGCCCGATCTGCCAGGGCCCATCCATTTCGTTACCCAGACACCAGTGCTTCACATTGTAAGCCTCAGCAATTCCGTGCTGGCGCCGCAGATCGCTCCAGCGTGTCCCCTTGTCTACATTGCAGTACTCGACCAGTGCCGCGGCCTCCTCCGCCGTTCCCGTTCCTAGATTCAGTCCCATAAGGGGCTCCGTACCTGCTGCCTTACACCATGCCATATACTCATTCGTTCCGAACTGGTTCGACTCTAGAGTGTTCCACGCTTTGTCGAGCAGTCGTGGTCGATTCTGCTTCGGGCCAACTCCGTCGAGCCAGTTATATCCGGAAACAAAGTTGCCTCCTGGATAACGAATAATGGGAACGCCCAGTTGACGGATTTCGTTCAGGACATCGGTGCGAAAGCCGTTTGCATCAGCCAGCTTCGAACCGGGATCGTATACGCCACCGTAGATCGCGCGTCCCAGATGTTCCAAGAACGAACCAAAAAGATTGCGATCGATCGGGGAGATCGTGCGTCGGGTATCTACGTAAATCCTAGCTGTTGTGTTGGCGGGAGCGGCTTGGGCGAATGATGATCGTCTGAAAACCAAGTCGGCGGAAAAGGCAACGCTGGCGACGGTTGCGTGCTGTAGAAACTGTCGACGAGAGCCAGAGGGCATCGAAGGTCGATCTCCTTAGTCGACACCTACGATTTCGCCGGTCGCTGGGCAACGCGGGGCTAAGGTCGAGAAACAGGCAAAGCCAAGCAGAAGATCTACGGTAATCGATTGCTTTAATCGAAACGAGCTTACACCCTCCTGGCTCAGAGTTGCCAGGCATCTCCTAGAATGCAAAAAAGAAGAACGGCGCTCGCTTAAGTACCCAGGGAAGTCGCGAACGCCGTTCTCTGGTGCCCGATGGGAGCCCGCGAGATTCGCCGCGGTATCAGGGCGCCGAGCTCTGCCTTCTATCCGATCAAAACGCAACTCGAATTCCCAGTTGCAGTTGTCTCCCGGGCAACGCAGTCGAAACCTTGCCGAAGCCAGGATCCCCCATTAGCGCATCCACCGGACCGAGATTGGCGTGATTGAACAGATTGATGAAGTCGAATCGGAACTGCAGATTGCCCTGCTCTCCCATCCAAGGTATATGGTTGTTCTTCAACATGCTGGCATCTACCTGTACCATGCCGGGATTGCGGTAGATGTTTCTTGGCTCGTTTCCCTCTGCACCAAACGCAGGTTGTGGAAAGTCACTGGCTGTAAACAAGCCTCTGATATAGGCAGCCTTGCTATGGGAACCGGTGAAGTTCTGGGCTGGCAGGTCCGGGACGTCATAATTGATCCCATCCCTGTTATAGTCGCCGCTGTCCGGTGCAATCGAGTCCGGAATCACAGGAAATCCCGCAGCAGCAGGAGAAGAACACGCCGTTGGTGTTCCGTTCACATTGCACATGGGATCGGGTGGGCGATTATCGATCACCCAGAACGGGGTTCCGGTCTGGACGGCAATAATAGTGGAGGCTTCCCATCCTGAGGTCAAGACTTTGGCCACACCCTTGCCTACTCCCGGCAAGGTATAAGCACCGGAGAAAGAGAAGCGCTGCCGCACATCCCAATTCGCGTCGCCAAAGTAGTTGAAGTACGAACTGGTTTGCGGAATATTGAGGTTCGCGTCTTGGTCGAAACGGGTATTCGCTTCAGGAAAATCCTGCGCGTGCGATAAGGTATATGAGCCCTGAAAGCTGCCCCGGCGTCCCGCTTTGCCGCGAAGAAACAGAATCATCGCGTTATAAGTCGACCGGTTTGCACCGTTAACGTAGGTGATCGGCCCAAAATTCTCGTTCAGCGTGTTAATGGTTTCAACCACCTTTCCGCCGACCCCAGAGAAAGTAGCGCCTCCTGGGTAACTGTTCACATTGAAACCAGTGAGTCCGTTATAGCTTCTTGATCCGGTATAATTGGCTCCAGCGACGAGACTTCCGACCAACTGGTGCTCCATACCGATCACGTAATTCACCGCCAGCGGTGGTGTCATGTAACGATCCAGAGAGGTAACAGCACTAGGTACCCCAACAAGGCCTCCATGGCTGTTCAGACTCCCTGCAGGTATCGTCGGTAAGGGGAAGTTCCAGGGATAAGTTTCAGATGGAGCAATCGCGAAGTAATCACTTAGAGGCGTGCCATTCGGCGCGACGTTGGTGAATGTTGCACTTATCACGCCCGGCGGATTGTTGCGCGTTTGATCGACGGTCTGGCCAAGAACTACCCAATCGCGGAAAACACCAACCCCTCCGCGTACCGCCCATCTACCCGTTTTTGATGGGTCCCAAGCGAATCCAATCCGAGGGCTGAACAGGTTCTTCATATCGTTCGCGAAGACCTTCGGAACCTGCCCAACTGAGGCATTTGCTACCTGGGTGTTGAAATTGCCTCCCGGCGAAAGAGTCAGAGCGCTGAACTGAAATCCACTGTTCCCCCAAGGCGTGTGGTTGCCGAAGTCATCCCAGCGTAGCGACAAAGTCAGAGAAAGATTGGGTTTCACTTTCCAATCATCCTGAGCGAAAAATCCAAACGGGTTGGTCTGGCCGCCGAAAATCACTGTGCCCGCCTGACCGGTGAGCGGGTTATAAGCGCCTACCGTCTCCTGGTATACGTTGTCTTCCACCAGGTTCAGCAAGTTCGTAAAGGTGAACCCGGGACGCACGTTATCAGGAGTGAAATCGCCGTGCTCGATGGCATGGTCCCCATCATAGCCGAACTTAAGTGTGTGCCTGCCACGTACCCAGCTCAAAACGCCACGCCAGTTGTAATTCGGGCCCCGATATTCGCCCGGACCCCATCCGCCACCTACCGGAAAACCCACGAGGCCAGGTCCATTAATAGTGGACGATACGCTGATGTTGGGCACAGCTAGACTCGCATCTTGGCCATTAGCACCACCAACGCTGGCAAAGGCAAAAGAACCCTCTACCAGCATGTTGGAGTTGAATGTGTGCGTGAAATCGATCTGGCCATAGCGGTTCCTCATGATGTCGAGAGCGCCCAACCGGGGCCTGGGGGAGAGCTGCTGCTGATCGAAAGAGTCGTTGTAGTAGCTTAGATACAAACGATCATTGTCGGTAAAATAGTTGTCGACCCGAAAATTGTATTGGAGTGCGTTGTAGTAAGGGCTGGCGGCAAAACTGCCGGCATCGATCATGGGCAGGTTACAGGGTGGGGTCAGTGGTGTTGTGGTACCACAGTTGCCGGCACCGAGATATTGCCCTGCCGTCTGGAAAACGCCGCCCCTAAGGTTACTAGCCGGCCAGCCAGAGAGAACTTTTGTGCCCACAGTGCTGGGGAAGTTCGCTTGTGCCCATGCTACGAATTGTGGATCTTCGTAGTACTGCAGCCCGGTATTGGCCGCTGCCGAAGTGGTTGCCCAAAGTTTCTCGAAATCAGAAAAGAAAAATGTCTTCCCTTTGCGAATTGGGCCGCCGAAAGTGCCTACGAGATCCTTGCGAGCAAAAGGTGTAAACGCACCTGAGGCAAATTCCGGCGTAGCCACCAAATCCTGGTTCGTGAAAAACAGACTCCCTGTCCCGTGGAACTGATTGGTACCGGATTTCGTGGTGACTTGAACAAGGATTGAACTGGCTAAATTAATTTCCCCATCCCAAGAGTTGGTTTGCATGGTTACTTCTTGTACGGCATCGGGAATCGGGGCCAGAATGAGATTGCCGTTCTGAATGGGGCTGGTGACGTTCATACCATCGACCAGCACCATATTCCCCGTATAGCTACGACCATTGGCGCTGATCTGGGGCGTTTGAGTTCCGAAATTGTCAGCGAATCCGCCTGGCGATTCTCCGATCGCCCGCGTACCGTTCCCAACCACCCCTGGTGCAACGGCCAAAATGTCCCACAAGTTACGATTGGCTTGGGGAAGATCGCGAACGGTATCCGTCGAAAGGGTCGCCTGCAGGCGACTGTCGTCTGTGTCCACGACTGGAGCGTTAACTTCCACTGTGACCTCTTGCTGAGCACCACCTAGGGATAAAGCCAGGTTGACGCCCTTTGTTTCTGCTGTGCTAAGTGTGAATTGGGCTTCTGTTTTCCGAAAACCACTGGCTTCGACACTAATTACATAGCTGCCGGGCTCCCGGCTGCTGAAGCGATAATTGCCGAAACTGCTGGTCGTTGTTGTTGCTTCGATTCCGGTATCCACATTGCGCAGGCGAACCGAGGCGTTGGCCACGGCGGCGCCCGTGGGGTCAGTCACCACGCCCTGCACATTTCCACTGTATTGGGCAAAACTTGCGAGACTCCAAAGGAGCGAAACCAAGACGCCGACGTGGCAAAGACAGCGCCTACCGGACAGTATCAGCATTTTCCCTCCTCACCCCAGATCGAACATGCAATGCGAGTAAACGATTTCTCGAATAATGGAAAAAGCTTATAGCGCTATACAGAAGTGAATGTCAAGAGATTTTTTGCCAGGTGGTCCATTGTGTGTACAAGACGCCACTCTGGGCTTACGTGAGCCTCGTCTCCTTCCTTTCCGGGCTTATCCGTGAGGCTTGCACCACAGGTGACTCGTGACTTGCCTTCCCAAAGGAGCCCGCAACTTTCCGGGGTATGCCATCCATCTTTTCGGGCTTGCAAGGTCACTCTTTGTTGCATCCCTTGGTACCATTCAGACAAGTCTGCAGGCGACCGGGATCAGCGAGGATGAGTCCATATGATCAAGGGTTGAATATAGCCGGCAAAAAGCCCTCACCATTGATAGTGCTTAGCGGATTCTGTAATTTAAAGAAATCGCTTTCAGGAAATTTGATGTTGTACTGTCAGTTGGTGAAAGGGGGCCATGGAAACGCGGCAGCTCGGAAAAAGCGATCTCAACATCACTCCAATCGGTATCGGCGCCTGGGCGATTGGCGGCGCTGGTTGGTACGGAAGCATGGGTCTCCAGAACGATGCTGATTCGATTCCCGCCATTCACGCAGCGCTGGATTACGGGCTGAACTGGATCGACACCGCTGCGCTTTACGGTCACGGTCACTCCGAGGAAATGATCGCCCGCGCCCTCAAGGGACACAGGCCACGTCCCTATATTTTTACGAAATGCGAGCGTGTGTGGGATGACAACCACAATGTTGGCGCATGCCTGAAAGCTACCTCGATCCGCCGCGAATGCGAAGGTAGCCTGCGCCGCCTGGAGGCTGATGTCATCGACCTTTACCAGATCCACTGGCCCGAGCCGGACGAAGATATTGAGGAAGGATGGGCAGAGTTGGCCCGGCTGCAAAAGGAAGGCAAGGTGCGCTACCTCGGAGTTTCCAATTTCAGCGTTTCCCAGATGAAGCGGATTCAGGCGATTGCACCGATTACGTCCCTCCAACCGCCGTACGCACTGGTACGAAGGGAAATTGAACGGGAAATCCTGCCGTTTTGCCGGCGTGAGAACATCGGCGTTATCGTCTATTCACCGATGTATGCCGGTCTTCTGACCGGAGCCATGACTAAGGAGCGAGTCGCCAATTTCCTGCCCGAGGATTGGCGCCGAAATCTGCCTGGCTTTAGCGAGCCGGCGCTGTCTCGCAACCTGCGGCTGGTGGAGCTGCTGCGTGTCGTGGGTAACCGCCACGGTCGAACTCCGGGTGAGGTAGCAATTGCCTGGACGTTGAATCATCCGGCCGTCACAGGTGCGATCGTCGGTTTTCGCAACCCGAAACAGGTCGAAGGCATTATCGGCGCGGCAACGTTTCGTTTACTGCCGGACGAGATGGCAGAGATTGAGCAAGCTCTGCTGCAGTTATCGGCTGCCTGATCTCGATTTGAGACAAAGTTGACAACCGAAGCAGTAACGGAGTAAATCTGGCCTGGCGGTAAACGTTTGCTACACCCCCAAACGAGGACTCTTTCATGCCCGGTCTCTCCCGCAGAACCTTTCTGAAAACCGCCACCGCTACGGCTGCCGCAGGTTATGTTGCCTCAACCCTACCGGCGTGGGCGGCGCCGCCGGACAACAGAGGAACAGTCGCGGTGACCCCGCCCTTGGCGCAGTTCGCTTACTCCGATGTAGAACTGCTTGACGGCCCCATGAAAGCACAATTCGACGAACTCCATGCCCGGTTCCTTGACCTTGATAACGATCGACTGCTTAAGGTTTTTCGTCAGGTCGCGGGTTTGCCAGCCCCCGGCGAGGACATGGGAGGCTGGTACGACCTGACGGGTTTCAGCCTGCAACGCAATGATTTTCACGGGTTCATTGCGGGGCACAGTTTTGGGCAATACCTTTCCGCGTTAGCCCGAGCCTATGCGGTTACCGGATCCGAGCCTACTCGCCAAAAAGTAAACCACCTCGTCAAAGGTTACGCGGAGACCCTCGATCCTCAAGCCGAATTCTTCGTGGACTATCGCCTTCCTGCCTACACCTATGACAAGCTCTCCTGCGGCCTGATCGATGCTCACGAGTTCGCTCACGACCCCATCGCAATGGACGTTCATGAAAAACTGAGTCACGCTATCAGAGCGTATCTCCCAGAAAAGGCGCTCTCGCGTTCAGAACAACGTGCCCGGCCACACAAGGATACGTCTTACACCTGGGATGAAAGCTATACGTTGCCTGAGAATCTATTTCTCGCGTATCAGCGCAGCGGGGACGTTTTCTATCGCGATATGGCGGTCAGATATCTGGAAGACGACACTTACTTTAACCCTCTCGCCGAGGGGAATAATGTGCTGCCGTTTGAGCACGCCTACAGCCACGTGAACGCATTCAGCTCGGCCATGCAGGCTTACATCACATTAGGCAGCGAAAAACACTTGCGAGCAGCCAGGAATGGGTTCGAGATGTTGCAGACCACACAGAGCTTCGCAACGGGCGGCTGGGGGCCAGACGAGACGTTCGGAGAACCGGGCCGTGGCCAATTGGGCGACAGCCTATCCTCGACCCATGCCAGCTTCGAGACCCCGTGTGGCTCTTATGGCCACTTCAAAATCACCCGCTACCTGCTGCGGGTGACGAAAAACTCTCAGTATGGAGACAGCATGGAACGCGTGCTGTATAACACGATCCTCGGGGCTTGGCCTGTCCAGGCTGATGGCACATCGTTCTATTATTCGGACTATGCCACTACCGGCAGAAAAGCCTGGTACAGGGACAAGTGGCCGTGTTGCTCCGGCACATTCCCGCAACTCGCCGCTGACTACCACATCAGCACATATTTCCGCTCAGCTGATGGTGTTTACGTAAACCTGTTTACCCCATCGAAGTTGCAATGGAACGATAACGGTGGGCGCTACGGGCTGAGGCAGGAAACCAAATATCCTTTCGATAATAAAGTCACCATTAACGTGTCCGCCTCGCAACCGAAGGATTACACGCTTTATATACGCATTCCGGCGTGGACCACTTCGGACTCGGTGCTCTCGGTGAATCGGAATCGCGTCTCGGGACCGTTGCAGCCGGGAACTTTCGCGGCTATTGTACGGACGTGGAAAGATGGCGATCGAGTCGAGCTGGAGCTTCCCATGCCTCTGCGTTTGGAAACCGTGGACGCCAATCATCCCAATCTAGGTGCTTTGCTGTGCGGTCCTCTTGTGCTTTTCGCCATCGCGGATTCGCAGCCGAGTTTCTCTCGGAATGAATTATTGCAAGCCAAGCCGACTGGCAATTCAGCCGGAGATTGGCTGGCGAACTCCGTTGATGGAAGTAGTGTGACCATGCGGCCGTTTATGAACATCGACAAGGAAAACTACAGCACATACCTCAAGATAAAGGCCTAAGCAATCCGAGATTCCTTTTTTAGCACACTACTACGGTTGTTTAGTTACGATGCGGCCTGGCATGGTGAACCTCGCGTCATCAATCATGACATTCTGCTGCACGTCTTGAAACTGGACCACCGAGACGCTTTCCGCGTCAGAAATTGTCGCGCGAAATGGCACTTGCACTCCATCCACTGCGCGGTAGTCACCGTAGTCGATCTGGGTGGGATCAAGGCCTAGCGGCGACTCGGCATAACGCACGAGACGCACCAGCAGGCCTGACTGCGGATCGAAATAGAACTTTACATGCGGTTGCCCTTCTCCAGCGCCGGAGAGAACATAGGCAGTGCGGCCGCCGATTTTTTCTGGATACTGAATGTGCAGTTCAGGAAAAAACCGTCGAATATGCAAAGGTAGCTGCAGATCCGCATCCATTCGTTCGGCTGCGAGCTCTGCGTCGTGCATTTCCCGCACCGGACGGCCTGGAGCGCTTAGCCAACCGGCATGACCGTCGAAGACTGCGACGCTGTCCTTCTCCGGCAGATGGCGCACAACGGATTGCCTCCCCGGGGCTTGAATGTAAACCTCGAGGTTCACAGATCGGTCGCGGAATCGGGCCGTACCCTTTTCAACACGACTCGTGATTTTCTCGATCGCGGTAGCTCCTCCCAGTGCTTGGACGTAGTTGTCAATCAGCTCACCAACCGTGGGTAAGCTGGAGGGCGTGTTCTGGGCCTTGGAATTCAGGTCAGCAGTGGCCGGCATTTCGCTTGCACGTATCGGAGTGTCAACAGGGTTCAGTGCTCCGCGATGGCAGGAGTAACAGGTCACTTCGCGGTGACTAGCAAAGTTGTTTCTATTGAGGATGGCCATCATTCGCATCATGTCGCGTGCAATCTGCTTGGGCCTTTTGTCGTCCGCTTCGAAATGGCCTTCGACGTGGCAGAAACTACATTGCACGCCGAGCGACGAAGCAATGAATCGCATGGCGGGAATCAATTGGGCAGACGGAATGCCCTTGAGTACTTGGATGTTTTTGAAGACTTCTTCGACCTTTTTCCCAGAATTATCAGTAATGCCCTGCTGGGGCATGCCGTCCGCATCAGATCTACTCATGGCCGCTTTGATCTTGCTCGACAGCTCGGCGGAATCTCCAGCCCTTCCTTGCTTCGCGTACAGGCCATTCAGCACGCTGACGGTAACCAAATCCAGCGGATCGAGGGCAACCGCGCGTTCTAAGTGAGCGATAGCATGCTCAAAATCTCCCTCTTGAAGGTAAGGTCCGGCGGCCCTTGCCTCTGCGCCGGCTGAATTAGGATCCAGTTCTAGAGCGCGCCCGAAGGCGATTTTGGCCTCGGAGGTTTGCCTTGCAGCGAGCAACGCTTCGCCGATCCATCGGAAAAAATTGCCATCGTTTGCAAATTGCTGTTGCACCTCGGTCAGGGCACGATAACCCTGAGTAATTAAGGAAGCCGAGTGTCGCTGCACGCCGACTTGAATATAGGCAATTCCGAGATTCCGGGTTTGGAGATCAGCTGGCGGCTCCCTCCAGGCGACCAGGCCACTTTCGGCCGGCACATCGGGCCGGACCTCCTGGAGACGCTGAATCCTGTGGTCGGTGAAGGCGGTGTGGCCACCGTCCTTGGCCGCGCGGCGAGGCATATGGCATGTCACGCAATCGCTGTCCTTGGAAGGATGGGAGGCGGGAAAGTTGACGGCGTGGCAAGCCAGGCATCGCGAACGGTAGAACTGGACGGGTTGCAGCGGCTTATCGTGAGGGTTGTGACACGTTCCGCACCACAGGTGACCTTCACTCTTGCGCGCACAGGCACTCAGGGCAAGCTGCTGAACGTGGCTGATAACTTTGAAATTTCCCATTGGATTAGCGTCCACATAAATTGTGAAGGTGTCCTCGAGGCGTTGTCCGGGAACGAAGTCGCTTAGCTCCTTTCCGGGGTTGGGCACGCGGGCGACTCCAAATAAGTGGCACTGCTCGCAGACGCTGTTACGAGCCGCCGGGTCGAGCTTAGCGGGATTGATGATCGTTCCTGCGTGAGGATCTGCCAGATGCCTTTCAGAGGGGCCGTGGCAGCGTTCACAGGTGATTGCTTGCTCCACAAACACGGGAGAGCGGTATTGATTCAAGGTGCCGGGAATGTGCAGCGCTGTGCCAGAATGACAAAGAACACACTCTTCGCTAATTGGACGAGTAAAATCAGGGTCAGGCTGATTCTCAAAGCCGGGAGCGAGATCATAAGAGTGACGACTCCGGTAGTAAGCCACCGGGGATTGGAACAGGTGCCCGCCGAGATTAATCAAATAGCCGTTGGCGTGGTTGCCGGAGCCGATTACAGAGTCAACCCGGTACTCGCTTTTGTCGCTCCTATTTTCCCAGCGCTGCCAATAGCCGGCGGGCGATGAGTACATAGTAATCTTGGAACCGTTGGCGACGACTACGCCTTCCGGCTCCTGGCCAGCGCGTCGCAGCGAATGAGCCATAGCCGAGCGGGAGTATCCATTAACCTCAGCAGGGTGGCAAAACAGGCAGCGACCCGAGCCATTAGGCTCTTTCAGCACTTGGAAAATCTCAGTGTTGTGCTCGTGACTGGTTTTGCTGGAAGATTGAGCGTGCCTAGTAGAGGCCTGATCCGAAAAAACCAATGTGGCCGCAGCCAGAAAACCGAGGCAGAGAAGCAGCTTGCAAGCACAGCGGAATCGCTGAATAATCAGCATTTCTCACGTCGTCGCAGAGAGCGTCCGCATAGCCGATCTTTACACCACAATCTAATGGGGTGCATCTTCTTCGACCAACTGATATTGGTATCGATCGCTTTCCTCTTTTGCTTCCTGTCGACGAAGCAGAGCCAGTCTCTTGAGCAAATCTGGAATCTCGCCGACGTTACCGGTCTTGCGCAACGCCCGGATCAAGTGGTACACGGCTGCCTGATCCTTCGGATTGCTCTGTAGAGCTTTGCGACATTCCTCAGCGGCTTCTTGATAGTGGCCGGCCTCCAGGTAGAGTTTCGCCAACACGCCGCGGGCTGGCTCAAGCGTGGGCTGCAAGGCAATGGCTTTTCGGGCAGAGCGCAGCGCGAGTTGAAAATCGGCCGTGCCCGGCTCGGCATTCTGTGCGGCGAGGATATCAGCTTGCAGATAAAGCATAAAAGCATCGTTTGGCTTGCGTGCGAGCGAAGCGCGTACTTTTTCCAGCGCGCGTTCGAAATCGTTCGCCTGCGCCGCAGCCAGCCCCTGGGCGGCTGAACTAAGTGACTGGTTAGGGTCGAGTTCGTAGGCTTTCTGAAAGTCAGCCTCAGCTTTGTCGTATTGGGCCAGCTGCACGTAGAGCACGCCACGGGCAAAATAAAGCGGTGCCGCTTTGGGCTGCAACGCTAGACCATCACTGATCACATCGACACCCACCTGAAACGAACCGTGCCTATAGGAAATGTTGGCGAAATCCAGGTAAAGATTAATGTTTTGCGGCGCAAGCAGGATCGCCTGCCGGAGCATGCTCACCGCTTGCGATGTTTCCCTGCTGCCATCGTACGCTCGAGAGGCCAGTTCCAGGGTTTCAGCACCCGGATTGTTCGTTTGTAGGAATGGTTCCAGGGTGGCCAAGGCGTCAGCAGGTTTATTGGCCATAAGTTGGATGGCTGCAAGCACCTGGCGCTCGCGTTGATCGGTTGAATTCAGCGATACGGTACGCTGAAGTACGTTTGCCGCGCGATCGAATTGCTTGAGCTTCACCAGACAAATCGCATAGGCGTGTAACGCGGTGGGGCGGGAGTCAAACAGCGTGCCTGTTTTTTCGAACTCGCGCACGGCAGCATCCCACCTACCCTGTTGATACTCAAGCACAGCTAGCATTCCATGGCCAGTCTGATCTGCAGGGCGCAAGCGCAGCACATGCTGGATAAGAGGAATAGCCTCAGGGCTGCTAGCATCGTATTCGATTTGAGCGGCGCCTTGCAGTGCCGGCAGGTAGTCCGGTGCGAGTTGAAGTGCACGACGAAACGAAGCTAAGGCCTCTTTCTGCTGCTTTTCTCCCACGTAGGCCACGCCCTGCATGGTCCACAGCTGCGCATCCTGCGGTGACTCCTGCAGGGCCGGAGAAAGGAGTTCCAGGGCCTTTTCAAATTCCTGGTCTCGCAATGCGGCGGCTATTACAGTGCGGTTCACTGTGCTCTGCCCAGACAAAGACGACAGCAATAGGAGAGCAACCAGAACGGGAGAAATTCCAGGTTTGCAACTAGCCCTCATGATCGATGCAACAGCTGAATGCATCGCCTACAATAGCACGCGCATTTCGCATCAGGCGCAAAGCCCTCCCGTCGGGGTTCGGGCTGTGGGACTTTGCTCGACACTGAGTCTCGGGCCCTAGAAGGTCAGCCGGCCTCCGATCTGCCAATTGCGCGGCAGTTGTTGCTCGGTCGCAGTACCGAAAGTCGAATGGGATAGATCCGTCTCGAATGCCGTAAGATTGACTCGGTTGAAGATGTTGAAAAACTCAAAGCGCAGCTGGAACGTGACCCGCTCCGTAATCCGCGTGTCCTTGTAGAAGTTGACATCTGTCTCGGCAAAATTTGGTGAACGGAACAGATTGGCTTTTTCGTTTCCCTGCGTACCGAACGCAGGCTGCAGGAATTGGCCTGGGAAGAATGCGCCGGTGAGAAACGCCTCTTTCGAGGTCTTCTGCTGGTAAGTGGTCACATCAGGATAGTCAATACCGCCGAGACCTACACTGGCGACGGTGTTCGAGCTGTCACCGTCGGCATTGTAATCGCCGCTATTGGGAGCGTAAGCGACGGGTGGATTTGCTGGAGACGGACATGTAGGCGCACTAGGCCCGGTAAATTTACATACCGGAATAAATGGAGCGCTGGTCGAAACCATTGCGGGATAGCCGGACTGAAAGACGCTAGTTCCGCTGATCCCCCATCCACCCGTCAAATGGCCCACCAGACCTTGGCCACCCTTCAGCCCGGGCAGCTGGTAATTAAGCGAGAGAGAGAAGCGGTTAGGGACATCCCAGGGGGAGGGGCCATAATATGTTGCCGGATTGGCCTCGGCGGGATAGTTCGAGGCGTCATCTTTAGACTCCGAGCGCATATAGGACGCATCAAAGAAGCCGCCTCGGGCGAAGCGCCCCTTGAACTCGAAGTACACACTCTCGTAACTGCTGTAACGATCATTGTTTGTATAGTTGATCTCGCCAAAGCTATGGTTGAGCCGAGTCGGTGACAGGCTCGCATGTATGATCAAGTCGTCAGCAAAGGCGTTGATATCCTGCCCGTAGCTGACAATCCCGGCCTGATTACCAGATCCCACCATGTTGTAACCGTGGGATCCGGAGTAGCCGACGCTGGCTGCATAATCGTGTCCGAGTTTTCGTTCCAGCGTGGCCGACCAAATCGCTGCCTTCGGAGACTTAAGATTTGGGTTAATGGCGCCGATGGTAAAGTTACCACCTACAATTCCTCCCTGCGAATTCAGACAGCCGTTCGGGCCTAAAGTTGGACAGATCGGCGAACCCAATAAAGCTGGATAGGTGAAACCGAAGGGAGGCTTGCCTCCTGTTCCTAGAACAAACAGAGGTGGAGTGGCGGTTCCTTCCGTAAAAGTGGGCGTGATAGGCCCGGGGGGACTCCCTCGGAATTCTTCTTGCACATTAGCCGAGGTCAGCCAGTTATTATAGATTCCGGCTCCGCCTCGCAATACCCAGTTCCCAGTGCCTGTCACGTCCCAGGCAAAACCGCCACGGGGACTCAAAAGGTTGTTTACAGTGTGGTTGAGAGCGTTGTGCGAGGCCTTGGCAAATCCATTTGCAACCTGCTCATCGAACGTCTGGCCGGGCCCTAGATAAAAGTTTCCAAAAACAGTGCTGGGACTCTTGGAGTATGGGTTCCCGCTGTCGTCCCAGCGCAAGCCCAAGGTCAGCGTCAGATTCTTCCTCGCTTTCCACGTATCTTCGGCAAAAAGACCCCATGTTCTAGAAGCCGCGTCCCACGACCACAGCACCGGTTCGCCGGTAATTGGGTCATACATAACGTGGCCTTCGGTGCGAGGCGCGTCCTGGGCCAGGGCCAGCAGATTGTCAAAGTTGAACGTCGGCTGAGACCATGGACCCTGAAAGGGTTCCACGTCGTCTCCATACCAGCCTTCGTAACCGAATTTCAAAGCATGTGCTCCGTGAACATGGGTTAAGATATCGCGCCAGTGATAATTGTGTTGGATGAAGTCTCCTTGAGCGAAACCCACGCCGAATGCTTGGCCGCCTTCGGTGGATATGCCCGTTACCGCGATCGAAGGAACACTGTAGTCTTTGGCCCCACTGCCGAGCACGCCTTCGACTCTGTTGGCGCCGAAGATTGCTTCGTTCACGGTGGTCGGTGAAAAAGTGTGGGACCAGTTCACTTGGAAGGCGCGCTGCCAGTTATTGTTTAATGCCGAAAATGCCGGAATCGCGGAAGCTGCGCCATAATTCAACAGCGTCCGGTAAAAGCTTCCGTAGATCCGGTCCTTCGCAAAATACTTATCCACGCGAACAAAATACTGCGTGCCATTCCGTATCTGCGGGGCGCTGAAATTCCCACTGTCGACCATCGGCAGATCGCACGGGATGAAGTCTGTTGATGAAGTATCACAACCGGTCGGTCCCGTGCCGAAAACCCCGGAAGCGGTTCCATTGCTCGCCACCGTGACCCCGGTCACATTGGTCGGCAAATAGGTTGAGAGCACATGCGTTCCGATAGTGTTTGGGAAATTCGTTTTGGCGAAGTTGATGAATTGCGGGTCTGCGAACGTGATAGCCGAGCTCGTCGCCAATGAGGAGCGCAGCGGCTCGACAGCAAAGTAGAAGAAAAACTGATGGTGCGGAATAATCGGCCCGCCGATGGAGAACGACATATTATTGCCGTGGAAGGGCAGATACCCCGTGGGTGAACTGAAGTGTGTCTTGGCAAACCAGTTCTGGTAATAGAACCAGTCTGCTGCCTCCCCATGGAACTTGTCGGTACCCGATTTTGTTGTCATTACTTCCTGCACTCCGGTCGCGCGGCTGTATTCGCTGGAGTAGGTGTTGACCTGAATACTGGTTTCCTGGATCGATTCTGGGTTCGGGGTGAGATTAAGAACTCCTTGGCGGATTCCGCTCGTGATGTCAAGACCGTCAATCACATACATGTTCGACATCTGGCCTTGACCGTTCGCACTGGCATCGACTTGCGTCTCTGTCGAATAATTGTCGACGCCAGACCCCGGGGTGCCGGCTGAACCAGGCTGGCCGGCGCCCATGGTTCCCAGTCCTGATACTCCGGGTGCCAAGGTGGTGAGCGTTACCAGGTTGCGGCCCGCTACAGGCAATTGCGCGACTCCGGAGTTCTGCAATGTCAGTTGGGTGCGGCTATCGGCAGTGTCGACCACGGGCATCTCGGTAGTTACTGTTACAGTCTCGGTAGCGGATCCTATTTGGAGCTTCACCGGTACGCTCAGGATCTGCTCAGTAAGAAGCGTTACATTGAGCTCCGCCTTGGTGAAGCCCGGGGCCTCAACGTTTATTTTGTATGCGCCCGGCGCTAGACTGAAAAAGCGATAGTTGCCAGATGCATCGGAAGCAGTGCTAGATGTAACCTGGGTGGCATTATTGACAAGGGTAGCCTTGGCGCCGGTCACAGCAGCGCCCGATGGATCTAGAACGGTACCTTGAATGCTTCCGGTGAACTGCGCTAGCGCCACGCCGCTTCCAAGCAAAACAATGACCAGAGCCCACAGATGATTGTAAAGCTTCGTGCTTACTTTCATAGCCACCCCCACCCTATGAGTGCCTAACGGAGAAAACGTTTTCTGATTTTCGACCTTATAGCGCTAGCATGATTACGCTGTCAAGAACTTTCTAGTAGATTTGTATTATTTTGGGGACCAGCATTTCATTCATGAAGTGAGGGAGGCCAGCTAGCTTGACCGGACGGACGACACTTTGGCCCAGCCTTTGGAGGGAACAACCCCTGCACCTTCCCGCAAAGTCAACAACTGGTTCGCGGTGACATTTTTCAGCTTTTCGTGCAGCCCGTTGGGCCAATAGACGTCGATGTCAACCGAATCGTAGGAACCCAAGCCGAAGTG